>TARA_R110000868_G_scaffold96949_3_pt1 | contig 57122 bp, 51 predicted proteins | sample TARA_R110000868 | Tara Oceans TARA_R110000868 (sample SAMEA4397489) | marine metagenome | biome: Polar Biome; feature: [SRF] surface water layer (ENVO:00010504); material: water (ENVO:00002006), including particulate matter (ENVO:01000060) such as... | depth 5 m | reverse complement strand
ACCGCCAGCGTATCGAATCCGACGCCTTCCAGATCACTGTCGAGCCGGCCTGCTTCCCATTCTTGCGTCATTCTAAAAGCCTCGCGTCCTGCGCCCAAGCTATCTGGGCGGAGCCGTTACTATCAATTGTTGTGCAGACCCATGATCTCGTTGTCGCTCTCGGCAGTAAACTTGGCTGAGTCATTGCGCGCCTGCTCAATCTTGCCGAGATAAACGTCACTGACGTCGCCCGTAACGTATTCGCCATTAAATACTGAGCAATCATAGCGTTTGATATCCGGATTGCCCTCGGACACTGCGTCAATAAGGTCTTCAAGATCCTGATAGATCAACCAGTCGGCGCCAATCAATTCAGCCACTTCTTCCGTGGTACGGCCATGGGCGATCAACTCATGCGCGGTTGGCATGTCAATCCCGTATACATTGGGGTAACGCACAGCAGGAGCAGCCGAACAGAAGTAGACATTCGCAGCACCTGCCTCGCGGGCCATTTGAATGATCTGCTTGCAGGTGGTGCCGCGGACAATTGAGTCATCTACTAGCATCACGTTCTTGCCACGAAACTCCAGATCAATTGCATTTAGCTTCTGTCGCACGGACTTTTTGCGCGCAGCTTGCCCGGGCATGATGAAGGTGCGACCAATGTAGCGGTTTTTGACAAAACCCTCGCGGAATTTCACGCCCAAATGGTTAGCCAATTCAACCGCCGAGGTGCGACTGGTATCGGGAATCGGGATGACCACGTCGATACCGTGATTAGGCCGCTCACGCTCGATCTTCTCGGCCAGCTTCTCGCCCATGCGCAGACGAGCCTTATATACCAGCACCTTGTCGATCATCGAGTCTGGACGCGCCAGATACACATGCTCGAAAATGCACGGCGAATACTCTTGATGGGTAGAACACTGGCGGGTGAAAAGTTCGCCCTTCTCGGTGATATAGACCGCTTCGCCTGGGCCCAGGTCGCGGATCAAATCAAAGCCAAGTACATCCAGCGATACGCTTTCAGAAGCAATCATGTACTCCACACCGTTCTCAGTCTCGCGCTTGCCGAAAACGATAGGACGAATGGCATTAGGGTCGCGGAAGCCGACGATGCCGTAACCAGTAACCATGGCCACTGCGGCGTAGCCGCCACGGCAACGCGCATGCACTGCACGCACGGCATTGAAGATATCTTCTTCGCTAGGCTGCAGTTTGCCGCCACGAGCTAACTCGTGGGCGAATACGTTGAGCAGCACTTCGGAGTCAGAGGTGGTGTTCACATGGCGTAAATCAGACTCGTAAATTTCGCGAGACAATTGCTCTACGTTGGTTAGGTTACCGTTATGCGCCAGCGTGATGCCGTATGGCGAGTTGACGTAAAACGGTTGTGCCTCGGCAGAGCTGGACGAACCAGCAGTAGGGTATCGCACATGGCCAATACCCATGTTGCCAACCAAGCGTTGCATGTGGCGCTGATGAAAAACGTCACGAACCAGACCGTTATCCTTGCGCAGAAACAACCGTCCCCGGTCACAGGTCACAATGCCGGCGGCGTCCTGGCCGCGATGCTGCAGGACAGTCAAGGCATCATAGAGCGCCTGATTGACGTTCGATTTGCCCACTATGCCAACAATGCCACACATGCCTAAACACCTTTTTCGTTGAGTATGTGAAAAACGTCCGGCGCCAACGCCGGGTTAGCGGCCAGCCAGTTGCAGAATAAAATTCTTCGACCAGTCCGCCACTAATAAGAAATGAGGAATCATCACTGACTCACGCCACCAGGTATCCGCTTCGACCGGGGCCAGACTCAATAGACCAACGATGACCACTACCAGCAGCCCGCCCCGCGCGGCACCAAATACCATGCCCAGAAAGCGATCAGTACCACTCAGGCCGGTCGCTTTAACCAGTTGACCGATCAAATAATTGATCAAGCCACCCAGCAGCAATGTCAGTATGAAAAGGATAGAGCAGGCTGCGATCACTCGCAGCGACGGCGTATCTATGTAGGGAGCCAGCAATTCAGCCAGCGCACCGCCAAACAACCAAGCAACCAGACCTGCAAGAATCCAGGTTACCAGCGACAGAGCCTCTTTGACGAAGCCTCTGGTCAAACTGATCAGGGCCGATATTACAATGGTGGCGATGATAGCCCAATCAACCCAGGTAAACGACACGGTCACGGCACCCTGTTACGCAAAGAGCGGTATTCTAGCAGAGCAGCAAAGGGCATCGAAACAGCAAACTTGCCGCAACCTTCTTTTAGTCTCTGTTGAGAAATGAGAACGCCAATTTAACCCTGCCGTCACCCATTAGCCTCGGCCGCTGTCAGCGTCATAAGCGACGACCAAGCCTTTGCTACCGCGCTTACTGGCTAACTCATCGCGCAAGCGGCTAGCCGCATCACGGCTTGCCAGAGGGCCAACGTAGACCCGGGTAATAGATTTACCCTGGACTGTGACCGAGTGCGTGTACGAGTTGTAGCCTTGTGTACGCAAAGTCTCGCTCAAGCCTTCAGCGTTGCTGTTGCTGGAGAAACTACCCAACTGAATTACCCAGTCTCCCGTTGCCGCGGCTTTGGGCTCAGGAGCCGCCACGGGCTCAGCCGCTTGCGGGACTTCAGGCTCGACCTCGTCCGCCGCCTCAGGCGCAGTGACCAGCGCTGGCTGATCTTCCGGCTGAGGTGCAGCCTCGCCAGAACCTGCCGCAGGAATACTCGCTACCTGAGGCGTTGCGGGTAGTTCAACCGGCTCAGCCGATGCTATCGGTTGTTGATCTAGAGTCGGCTCTTCCGGCACATCGACCACCACCTCCACGGTTTCGTCTTGCCCGGACAGCAGCATCGGCAAAAACACCACGGCGGCAACAACCAGTACCAGGGCACCGATGATGCGCTGTTTCAGACCTTCATCCATCAATCAGTACTCCGGACGTTTCAGACAACCAGAGTATGGCGGCAGCGACGGAGAAAAACGACCCGAAAATAACAATTTCAGTATCAACGTCAGAGTCATCCAGTGCGCGCGCTATGGCTTCAGCTATCGAGTTGCACTCATGGACTCGTTCGCCCTGCCCCGCCAGATAGCCGGCAAGCTGTGCAGCCGGACGACTGCGCGGACTCTCGAGCGGCGTCACATACCAGGATTCAAACAGTGATATGAGCGGCTCATGCACGCCGGCAAGGTCTTTATCTGCCAGCAAACCAAACACCGCAACACGCGCAACGTTTTGCGCTGCCAGCGCTTTTGCCATAAAACGCGCGGCATGCGGGTTGTGGCCAACATCAAGGTAAAGCCGCCGTGCTTGGCCGCGCCAAGTGATCTGCCGAAACTCGAGGCGGCCAGGCGCCTTGGCTTGAGTCAACGCGCGTCTGAGTTCAGTCTCAGGCAAATACAAACCCGCTTGCAGGAAGGCCTGAAGCGCCACACTCAGGTTGTCGCGCGGCAAAGATACTGATGGCATTCCAAGGTTTTCAACGGGTTGTGAGTCGACCAGTGCAAACACATCCCACACGCCCTCGTCTTGCGCCCGCCAGCCGAAATCTCTGCCGCGCTGCAAAAGTGGGCAGCCAAGCTCGTTGACTCGTTGCATAAAGCTAACAGGCAGATCCAGCTCACCGCTGATCACCGGGCGCCCAGCGCGCAAAATTCCGGCTTTTTCGAAGCCCACCGACTCTAGCGTGTCGCCTAGGTATTCCTGATGATCCAGGCCGATGCTAGTCACCACAGCAACATTGGCATCGACTACGTTAACGGCGTCTAACCTGCCGCCCAGACCCACCTCAAGAACCACCGCATCAAGCTGAGCCGCTTTAAACAACCAGAGGGCCGCCAAGGTGCCGAACTCGAAGTAAGTGAGAGAAACACTGCCGCGGGCCTGATCCACAGCCGCAAAAGCATCGCACAAGGCCTCATCGCTGACCATTTCGCCATTGATGCGTACCCGTTCGTTGTACCGCAAAAGGTGTGGGGAGGTGTAACAGCCAGTGGTTTGGCCGGCTGCTCTCAGCAAGGACTCCAGGCCAGCGCAAGTAGAACCCTTGCCGTTGGTGCCGGTAACCGTGAAAACCAAAGGCGCGGGCTGTAGCAAGCCAAGCTGATCGGCAACCTGGCGCACGCGCGCCAGGCCCATATCGATTTCGCTCGGGTGCAGCCCTTCGAGCCGGGTCAGCCACTCGGAAAGACTGCGCTGCGACATCAGACCTCGCTTTGCTCTGCTTCGTCTTCGACGGCGGGTGCAGGTGAGTTGGTGAAAATGGACAGCATGCTAGCCAAACGATCGCGCATTTCGCTGCGGGCGACGATCATATCGAGCGCACCATGGGCCAGCAGAAACTCACTGCGTTGAAAACCTGCTGGCAGTTTTTCACGCACGGTCTGCTCGATAACTCTTGGACCAGCGAAGCCAATCAATGCATTTGGCTCAGCTACGTTCAGGTCGCCAAGCATCGCCAAGCTGGCAGACACACCACCGTAAACAGGGTCAGTCATCACCGAGATAAAGGGAATACCCTCTTCTTTTAGGCGAGCCAACGCGGCACTCGTCTTGGCCATCTGCATCAAAGAAAACAGCGCTTCTTGCATACGGGCGCCGCCGGAAGCAGAAAAACAGACATAAGGAATACGCTCACGCAACGCAACTTCCGCGCCGCGAACAAAGCGTGCGCCAACCACGCTGCCCATTGAGCCGCCCATGAAGTTAAATTCAAAGGCGCTGGCAACGATGGGCGACCCTTTAAGTTTGCCTTGCATAACAACCAATGCGTCTTTCTCACCAGTATCTTTCTGTGCAGCAGTCAGACGGTCTTTGTACTTTTTGCTGTCACGAAACTTGAGGCGATCGACTGGCTCTAGCTCAGCTCCAATTTCGCTGCGTTCGCCTTCATCCAGAAAGATATCCAGGCGACGACGGGCGTTGATGCGTAAGTGATGACTGCACTTGGGGCAGACATCCAGGTTCTTTTCCAGCTCAGGGCGATAAAGCACCGCCTCACATGAGGGGCATTTGCGCCACAACCCCTCAGGCACGCTACTCTTTTGTGCTTCAGAGCGCACGATGGAAGGAATCAGTTTGTCCACCAGCCAATTGCTCATCGTCATTCCTTAATCTGTTTATTCTGGTCAATCAGCCCTAGGGCTAAATGATTCAATCTTTACCGGTCCATTGCGCTGCGCATGTCGCCGATGATCGTTGCAATACCTTTGCGTGCTAGCTCTGGCTGATCAGCGTGACTGGCAATCTGGTTAACCAGTACCGAGCCAACCACAACGCCATCCGCCACTGCTGCTACTGCCGCCGCTGAGGCGCCATCGCGAATACCGAAGCCAACACCAATCGGCAAATCGGTCACCGTGCGCAGCATTTCTAACCTGCTTGCTACTTCGGTGACGTTCAAAGCACTGGACCCAGTCACACCTTTTAATGAAACATAATAGATATAACCGCTAGCCTGCTCACAAATGAGCCGAGCACGTTCTTTGGTTGTCGTCGGTGACAGCAGAAAAATACTGTCCAATCCATGCGCCTTGAATACTGGCAATACATCGCGTGCCTCTTCGGGCGGCAGGTCTACCGTCAACACACCGTCAACGCCCGCCTTGGCTGCTGCTTCGGCAAATACGGCGTAACCCATGCGCTCAACGGGATTCAAATATCCCATTAATACGACCGGAGTTATGTCGTCATCCTCGCGGAAGCGTCGCACCATGTCCAGCACCTGCTGGAGGCTGACGTGATGCGCCAATGCGCGCTCCATCGCCAACTGAATGACCGGACCGTCAGCCATCGGATCAGAGAATGGAATGCCCAGCTCAATAATGTTCGCGCCGGCCGCAACCATGTCGTGCATCAACGGCAATGTGACCTCGGGTGTAGGGTCGCCAGCGGTGATATAGGGTATCAACGCCTTGCGACCTTCGGCCTGCAAGGCAGTAAAACAATCTTTGATTCGGCTCATGTAAATCTCGTTAAATGCTGATGCCGTCAATCCCGGCGACAGTATGAATATCTTTGTCACCGCGACCGGACAGGTTGACGACCACAATCTCATCGGGACGCATGGTGGCTGCCAGTTTCATCGCATAGGCGACGGCATGGCTGGACTCAAGCGCTGGCATGATGCCCTCAATTTTAGTCAGTTCACGGAAAGCAGTCAGCGCTTCTTCATCGGTCGCATCAACGTAATCCACTCGGCCGAGATCTTTTAACCAGCTATGCTCAGGGCCAACACCGGGGTAATCCAAACCGGCAGAAACCGAATGAGTTTCAATTATCTGGCCCGCTTCATCCGACATCAGATACGTGCGATTGCCGTGCAATACGCCAGGCTGACCCGCGCTTAGCGGCGCCGCGTGTTGGCCGGTTGATATGCCGTGACCACCTGCTTCAACCCCGTACATTTTTACGCTGTCGTCATTCAGGAAGGGATGGAACAAGCCGATGGCGTTGGAGCCACCGCCGACACACGCCACCAGTGCGTCAGGCAGGCGACCAGCCTGAGCCAGACATTGTGCACGCGCTTCGCGCCCAATCACGCACTGAAAATCACGAACCAGCTCCGGATAGGGGTGCGGACCCGCCACGGTACCGATGATATAAAAGGTATCGTCGATATTAGTTACCCAGTCACGCATCGCCTCGTTCATTGCATCTTTTAGTGTCTTAGAACCGGAGGTGACTGGAATCACCTCCGCGCCAAGCAACTTCATACGATACACATTGAGTGATTGGCGCTTGACGTCTTCTGCCCCCATGTAAACCTGGCATTTCAACCCCAGCCGCGCTGCGACCGTGGCAGTCGCAACACCATGTTGCCCAGCACCGGTTTCAGCAATCACCCGAGGCTTGCCCATGTGCTTGGCCAACAAAGCTTGTCCGATGGTGTTGTTTACCTTGTGCGCGCCCGTGTGATTAAGGTCTTCACGTTTGAGGTAGATTTGCGCCCCACCTACTTTGGCAGTAAGGCGCTCAGCTAAATAGAGCGGCGATGGGCGACCAACATAGTGCGCTAAGTCATAATCAAATTCGGCCTGAAATGCGGGATCCTGGGATAGTTTTCGGTAGAGTTTTTCCAGGTCATCCAGCGCTTCCATTAGCGTTTCGGAGACAAAGCGGCCGCCATAGGGGCCAAAATGCCCACGCGCATCGGGGACCGCAGAAAAATCAGTTTTACTGAACTCAGACACGCCTCACCTCTCGAACAAAAGCATTAATTTTCTCGACATCCTTGATGCCCTTGGCAAGCTCAACGCCACCACTGACGTCCACCGCCCAAGGCTCGACCCCAGCAATCGCCTGAGCAACATTGTCTGCCGTCAAGCCGCCGGCTAGAACTAAATTCCATCGGCGCTCGCGTGGCACCAGAGTCCAGTCAAATACTTCACCGGTGCCGCCAGGAACACCTGCTTTATAACTATCCAGCAAAATACCCTGGGCCTTTGGCCATGCTGCTGCAACCGTTGCTAAATTCTGATCCGCGCGCACTCTGACCGCTTTCAGGTACGGTCGCTCAAACTGATCGCAGTAATCGGCATCTTCGTCACCATGAAACTGCAGCAGATCCAGCGGCACCTGTGCAAGCACCTCGCGCACATAGGCCGCATCAGCGTCGACAAAAAGCCCAACACTGGTAATAAACGGCGGTAAGGCAGCCACGATAGCAGCGGCCTGAGCTGGCGTTACAGCGCGCGGGCTGGGCGTATAAAACACCAAGCCAATCGCATCCGCGCCAGCATGCGCAGCAGCCAAAGCATCTTCAACCCGGGTAATACCGCAGACTTTAATACGCGCCATATGAGCGTTGGTACCTTAATTCGACAAGGGAACGATAGTAGCAGATAGCACCGCAGGCGTCAGTTCGCCACATCCGGCAGCGCCGACAGGAAGTGTGGCCCCAGATAGCGATGCGGCAAGTCGAATTGCTCAGGGTAAGTAACATCAACCAGATATAACCCGTAGGCAGGCGCTGTCAGCCCTCCTGCGGCGCGGTCGCGCGCATCAAGCACCTGCTGCGCCCATTTCACCGGACGCTCAGCACACCCGATTTGCATCAGCACTCCGGCAATATTACGTACCATGTGATGCAAGAAAGCACTGGCACGGATGTCCAGCACGATAAACCGGCCGTACTGCAGCAACTCCAAATGGTGAATGGTCTTGATCGGCGACTTAGCCTGACAACCCACTGCACGGTAAGAAGTAAAGTCATGGGTGCCCAGCAATGCACTTGCGGCCTGGCGCATGGCGGCTAAATCCAGTGGCCGGTAATTCCAGGTAACTTCATGAGCCAAGTGCGCAGGACGAATCGGATCGTTATAGATAACGTAACGATAACGACGTGCCATGGCAGAGAACCGCGCATGAAAATCCATACCCATGGGCTGCACCCAACTCAGCGAGATATCTGCAGGCAGATTCGCGTTAGCGCCATGAATCCAGTTGCGTGGTGTACGCACGGCGTCGCTATCAAAGTGAATGATTTGCCCAGAGGCATGCACGCCAGCATCCGTACGCCCAGCGCAGAAAACCTGGACAGGATGATTCGCGACTCTGCTCAGTGCTTTTTCAACTGCTTCCTGGACGCTGGGCACCCCGGACTTCTGACGCTGCCAGCCACGGTAAGCAGTGCCGCGATATTCCACGCAAGCAGCCACCCTTGAAACAACAGCGGCCGCCCCAGGGGCGGCCGCTGATTCGAACTGGTCAACATCCATCAATCCGTCAAACGCTCCATCATTTCGCGGGCTTCGGTCTTTTGCTGCTCATTACCTTCTTCGACCACCTCGTTAAGGATGTCGCGAGCACCTTCACTATCACCCATATCGATGTAAGCACGGGCCAGGTCAAGCTTGGTCGCACTTTCATCCGTCCCCGAGAGGAAATCAAACTCGTCGTCTTCGTCCAGGTCACCCGCCACCGGCTCCTCCGTCAAGCTATCAAGCGACAGAAAGTCATCATCTTCAGTTGCCGCAGTGTTGTCCTCTGTAAGCTCCAGCGTATCCAGAGGGAGCGCCACATCGGCTTGCTCCGCATCGCCTGCCACTTCGTCCAGCTCCACCTCAAAGTCAGCAAGATCATCTTCTGACAAGCTGAAATCGTCGGCCGCGAGGTCTTCTTTAGAGTCGATAGCATCAAAATCGGCCTTGAGACTCTCGGTCTGTAGCTCGTCTGTCAGCGACAAGTCAAAGTCATCATCCAGCGCGCTTTCACCTGCTTGTGCTTCGGTTGCCGTACCCAGATTTTCAAACTCAGTAAAATCCAGTGATGCGTCGAGCTCGACAGCAGCACTCTCAACATTTGAGTTGGGCTCGGTAGCGCCCTGCAGATCCTGAGCGGCAAGGGTATCGTCCAAATCGAAATCAAGATCAAAGTCAGCGTCTGAGTCAGCTTTCGCGGTAACGTCTGGCTGAGCAGTAGATGCCTCAGCCTCTCCCATTTCAAACTCACTGAAATCGAAGTCCATATCTTCTTCTTCGACTACATCGGCTTGGAACGGGGGCTGCGATTGCACATCTTGGACATCGAAAGAGATATCGTCCTCTTCGCTCGCGCCGTATGCCATACCCGCTGCTGCACCTGCTACTGCAGCAGCCATCAAGGGGAAGCGCGCATCCATGGCGTCGACCTGATTATCTACGGTGCCTGCAGCGCGCAGCGCCTCATGCTGAGCGCGATAACCTTCTGCGTTCTCCAGCATGCCTTCTACTTCGAGCAGTTTAAGGCGCAAGTCAGTACGTTCTGGCTCGCTCTCTAGCGCTGCTAACAGCACAGCGTGAGCTTCCTGCGGCTTACCGTAAGCCAACAGACCGTCGGCCTCAGTCAGCGGATCAGCCGCAATGCCTGCGTCATCCAGCTCAGCAGCCAATGCGACGTTAAAATCATCAGATTCGTCAGCTGCCAGATTCCCGTTATGGTTATCCGCGGCATTAGCAATGAAGTTATCTGCCATCTCGGTTTCACGACGAGCATTACGGCGGGACACTGCCATCAACACCATCAACAGCAGCAGAATCGAAACAATACCGCCACCGATCAACAGCATTTGATTTTGCATCATACGCTCGAGCAAGGATTCCGCCTTTGCGGTTGCCTCGGGCTCAGCGGTCTCTACCGTGGCAGGCGCTTCAGTCTCCACTTCTGCCATTTCCGGCGCGGGAGCAACAACTTCGTCTGCTTCAGAATCTATCGCTGACTCAGCTTCAGCGTCAGCCATTGCAGCGGTCTCGGGCTCAGAAACCATCTCAGCTTCGTTGTCCGCATCCGCTGCGTCGCTAGCTTCGCCATCAGCAATTGGCGCGCCGTCATCAGGTTGAGCGTTTGCTTCCGGAGGCGCCATATCACCAGCAGCATCGACCTGTTGTTGTTCCAATGCTGCGATTTCTTCAAGATCAGCTTGCGGTTCAGCTGTAAGATCACTGTTTTGGCCACTGGTGCTGATTTCCTGCTGCAATGCTGCAAGCTGGGCATCTTTCAGTTCAAGCAGACGCTGCAACGTTTCCAGCTGGCCCTGCACGTCACCTAAGCGCTCACCCATTTCGGTCTTTTCACGCTCAGCAGCATCAAGCTGCTCTTTAGTGCGATCCAGCGAGTCGCGCAACTGGGCAGAGTTATCGCTGTCGGCCGAGCCATCACCTGTGCCATCACCAGTCTTTTCATCTTCCCCGGAAACTAGACGCAAAGAGTCTTCACCCGTTACCTGCTCAGGAGCGTTGCCCGCGCTTTCGCGCTGACGTGCGTCAAGCTGAGGAGCGCTCGGCTCGCTAGCCGCCGCACTGACCGGAGCTGACCGACCTTCCTTCCAGGCACGATTTTGCGCTGCAACTTCTGCAACGGCAGCACTGCCACTGCGGCTAAGCGCTTGCTCGCTGGTCGGTAACTTAAGAGTTTGACCAGACTTTAACTGGTTGATGTTGCCATTGATGAAGGCGTCTGGATTCAGATCCTGGATGGCCAACATCGTTTGGTGCACATTGGCACCGGAGGGTCGTGATTTCAGCGCGACTTCCCACAGGGTGTCAGCGCGATTGGTGCGCCATTCTGTGGAACTGCGTTGAGGTGCGGCGGCCTGCTGTGCAGCTGGCTGCTGATAGGGGCTACTACCGCGTGGCTGCGCTGGAGCGATGGTCGGCTGAGGCGGGGTAATTCGAGCTGAAGAACTGGAAGGCGCCGTCACCGGGCTACTGATAACGGTGGCAGGCTGGTACAACGGCGGATCAAGTAACACGGTGAATTCACGCAGTACTTTGCCAGAGGGCCAGCGTACTTCCATAAGGAAGTTCAAATAGGGTTCGTTGACTGGTCGGCTTGAAGTAACTCGTATGACCGATTTACCGTTAGGCTTAACTACCGGCGTAAACTTGAGATCGGTCAGGAAGAAGCTTCGTTCTATACCTGCACGACCAAAGTCGTCTGGCGAGGCCAGCATCGAGCGAATTTCTTGGCTGGATAGATCTCGAACTTGGAGCAGATCTATTTCAGCATCCAGGGGCTGATTTAACGATGAGCGCAGGTTGATGTCGCCTACTCCCAATGCTTGCACCATTCCTGTGGACATCAAGGCACTTGCTGCGGCGACAGCTATAACCAGTTTGCGAACCATAGCGAAAATCCTTTGCTTTTATCGTTTTTTCACGCCTCAACATACCCTGCCGTGCTCAGACTGGCTTACAACAAAAATCCCCCATCCAGTCTGAGGCAACCAGCAACCGCTGAATCCAAACAGGGTTTGCATGGACAAACCTAAACCGCTTAATCCAAAAACACTAGCAAGTATCGATTACAAATAGTCTTTTATCAATAACTCGGCGACCATAAGACTGTTAATTGCGACACCTTTCCGAAGATTATCAGACACAATCCATAAATGAATAGTGTTCGGTTCGGCTGCGTCCGCTCGAATACGACCAACCCAAACAACATCGCTGCCCGTTGCGTCGGTTACCGGTGTAGGAAATCCTCCCGCAGTTGGCTTATCCAGCACTTTAATACCCTTCACACGACGCAGCATGTTACCAATCCGCTTTACATCAGGAGCGGCAGCGAAGGTCACCTGCATCATCTGCGCAGTCCCGTAAAAAACCGGCACCAATACAGCGTTAACCAATACCGGAAGGCTTGGTGCATACAGGCAGGCTTGCACACCCGCCGTCAGAGCACGCTCTTCGCGACTTGCGCCCGCCTCGTCCAACTCGCTGACGCAAGGCAGAAGATTAAAGGCTACTTGCTTATCGAGCAGGCTTTTTTCAGCAGGCTGTCCATTGAGCAGCTTGCCTGTTTGCATCGCCAACGCTTCGACCGCACCACGGCTGTGGGTAGACATGGATTGGTAAGTGGAGATACTTACGCGCTGCAGTGGTGCCAGGTCGGCGAGCGCTTTGAGCACTATTGCACTTTGCACTACCTGACTATCTGGCGAACTGACAACGCCCGCTTCCTTTGCAGACGCCAACGCTTGTGGATTAACTTCGGCCACTATCGGCTTGCCGCCCAAACCGCCAGTGGCGTCAACTATAACTGCGCCGGTGGCGCGGATAGCAGGCGCCCACTGCTGCGCAAAGGCTGCATCGCCAGCCATCACCACCACAGCAACCTTACTAAAATCGAAACGCGAGATGGGCTCCACCCGCATGCTTTGGCCTTTGATCATGCGGCGCTCGCCAGCATCGTCGTCAGCCTCTACAAGGTAGAGGTCAGTGAAGGCGAAGGTGTCGTCTTCCAGTACGCTGACCAGCATATCTCCCGCTAATCCGCTCACACCAACAACCGCAACGCCTACTTTCTTACTCATAATTACCAACCAGTATTTGAATTCACTAAAAAGACAAAGGGCACCCCCAACCTAGTCAGGGGTGCCCCATATCAGTTCTTATCGAACCGAACGGCGTTAACGCCTCAACCTTCCTGCAGAATACGCAACATGCGACGCAGCGGTTCAGCCGCGCCCCAGAGCAACTGATCACCTACGGTAAAGGCAGACAGGTACTGCGAACCCATATTGAGTTTACGCAGACGACCCACCGGCACATTAAGAGTGCCAGTCACTGCTGTTGGAGTCAGACCCGCCAAGGTAGCTTCCTTGGTATTGGGTATTACTTGCGACCAAGGGTTATGCGCAGCGAGCAGGCCTTCGATATCTGCCAGCGGCACATCTTTATTCAACTTGATGGTCAGTGCCTGACTGTGGCAACGCATGGCGCCGACACGCACGCAGATACCATCGACCGGGATCGGGCGCGCACTGCGACCGATGATCTTATTGGTCTCAGCCTGTGCCTTCCACTCTTCGCGGCTCTGTCCATTAGGCAGCTGCTTATCGATCCATGGGATCAAGCTGCCCGCCAGCGGCACGCCAAAGTGCTCAGCCGGGAAAGCGTCATCTCGCAGGGTTGCAGCTACTTTGCGGTCGATTTCCAGAATCGCGCTGGCCGGATCAGCCAACTGCTCAGCAACCGAACCATGAATAACGCCCATTTGGTTAATAAGCTCACGCATGTTCTGTGCGCCCGAGCCACTAGCCGCCTGATAAGTCATGGCGCTCATCCACTCGACCAGCCCATGCTCAAACAGGCCGCCCAGACCCATCAGCATGAGGCTGACAGTGCAGTTACCGCCCACGTAGGTTTTAACACCATCACGTAGCGCTTGATCAATGTTACGGCGGTTGACCGGGTCAAGCACAATGATCGCGTCGTCTTCCATGCGCAGTGTGGAGGCCGCATCAATCCAATAGCCGTTCCAGCCCTCGGCGCGCAGCTTGGCGTAAACTTCCTTGGTGTAGTCACCACCCTGACAGGTGATGATCACGTCCATGGGCTTGAGAGCTTCTAGGTCGAAGGCATCCTTGAGCGCGGGAACATCCTTGCCAATATCCGGCCCTTTGCCACCCACGTTGGAGGTAGTGAAGAACACCGGATCGATCTCGGCGAAATCATTTTCATCACGCATACGCTGCATCAGCACGGAACCAACCATGCCACGCCAACCAACTAGACCAACTCGCTTCATAACAACACCCCCGTGGGGTAACAAATTCAAAGACAATAACGCCCGAGCTAAGCCGGGCGTTTTCGAATAATCAGACAGATTACAGGTTTTTCAGGGCCTCGGCCACGGCATCACCCATTTCAGCAGTGCCAACCTTGCGGCATCCCTCGGAATAAATGTCGCCGGTACGTAGCCCTTGATCCAGCACAAGACTGACCGCTTGCTCGATCGCATCAGCGGCTTGCGTCTGGCCAAAGCTGTAACGCAGCATCATCGAGACCGAAAGGATGGTCGCTAGCGGATTGGCAATGCCTTTACCCGCGATATCTGGCGCACTCCCGTGGCAAGGCTCGTACATGCCCTTACCATTTACGTCCAGCGAAGCCGAGGGCAGCATGCCAATCGAGCCCGTCAGCATGGAGGCCTGGTCTGAGAGAATGTCGCCAAACATATTGTCGGTCACAATCACGTCAAACTGCTTGGGTGCACGCACTAGCTGCATAGCGCAGTTATCGACGTACATGTGCGACAGCTCAACCTCGGGATAATCCTTGGCCACCTCTTCAACCACCTCACGCCACAACTGGCTGGAGGCCAGCACGTTGGCTTTGTCGACCGAACAGAGCTTTTTATTGCGCACCATGGCCATGTCGAAACCTACCTTGGCGATGCGGCGAATCTCACTCTCACTGTAGGGCAAGGTGTCGTAGGCCTGGCGCTCGCCGTTGGCCAGTACGCGCCTCTCTCGTGGCTGACCAAAGTAGATACCGCCGGTCAGCTCGCGCACGATCAGAATGTCCAGACCTGAGACCACTTCTGGCTTGAGCGTGGATGACTCGGCCAGCTGCGGATACAGAATGGCCGGCCGCAGGTTACCGAACAGACCTAGCTCCGAGCGAATTTTCAGCAGGCCGCGCTCAGGGCGCAGTGCCGGATCAATCGTGTCCCACTTGGGGCCGCCCACGGCACCCAACAGCACGGCATCAGCTTTGCGCGCACGCTCCAATGTTTCATCAGCCAGTGGTACGCCGTACTTATCGTAAGAAGCACCGCCCAGTTCGCCAGACGAGAGCTCGAAACCCAGCTCATACTTCTCATTGGCCAGGTTCAGCACTTTAACCGCTTCAGCCATGATCTCAGGACCAATACCGTCGCCCTGCAAAATCAGAATCTGTTTACTCATGTACTTCTCTCCATAGAGCGCCCTTGAGGCGCTGCTGATATTGGTTCAGCGACCGGCCCAGAGCACGATGACATCTGTACTGAAGGAACCGTCGGCCGTAATTTCAAAATAATGTCGTACTTCGTCACCCATCGCCTGCTGCAGCATACGGATGGCTTGTTGCAGCGGCGCTGGGGTACGCATGCGCTCCACCCAGGAGGCGAACTCCAGACGTAGGCGCTGCCGCCGCTGACGTTCGACCTGCAGTCCGGCCTGACTCATCTCCTGCAGCCACTCGGCCGCGGAGTAATCACGCACATGACTGGTGTCGCGCAGTAATTCCGCCGCCTGCAAGTAGGTATCCAGCTGCGGCACGCCAGGGGACATCACATCGACAAAAACTACTTTGCCACCCGGCTTCAACACCCGATATACCTCGCGCAACGCACGACCCAAGTCCTGCCAGTGATGCGCTGAGTAGCGGCTGAAGACAAAATCAAAGCTGGCGTCGTCGAACGGCAGATACTCGGCAACGCCCTGCTGAACGCGGATATTGCTCAGTCCACGGTCGGCTGCTGCAGATTGCACCGTAGCGAGCATCGACTGCGACAAATCATAGGCGACCACCTCAGCAAGCTGCGCGGCGATACGAAAGCTGACGTGGCCAGCGCCGCAGCCAAGATCCAGCGCCTTAGCGTGCGGCTGTCCGGCTACAGCCTCATCTAGCGCTGCAAACTCTTCGCCGCTGCTATGTACCGCACTCGTGAGGTAAGCATTAGCCTGCTCGCCGAACTGCCGCTCCACTACTGCGTTGTGCTCTGTCGCCATGACTTTTCTCCCGTGCAATCCAGATTTTTACTGAATGGCACCAAACAACCAGGGTTGACTCTGTTGGTGCTTCTGCTCGAACGCCTTGATCGAATCGGAATCTTCCAGCGTCAGGCCGATGTCATCCAAACCGTTCAACAGGCAATGCTTGCGGAAGGCATCTACCTCGAAGCTGTAAGTCTTGCCGTCCGGGCGAGTAACGAGCTGAGCTTGCAGATCGACAGTCAACTGATAGCCCTCTTCCGCTTCAGCCTGAGCGAACAACTCATCAATATCATCTTCAGCCAAAACAAGGGGTAACAACCCGTTCTTAAAGCTGTTGTTATAGAAAATATCGGCATAGCTTGGCGCCAGAATGGTACGGAAACCGTACTCTTCAAGCGCCCAAGGTGCGTGCTCTCGACTTGAACCGCAGCCAAAATTCTTGCGCGCCAGCAGCACACTTGCGCCTTGGTAACGCGGCTGATTCAGCACAAAATCGGTGTTCAACGGGCGCTCAGCACAATCCACGCCGGGCAGCCCCTCATCGAGATAACGCCATTCGTCAAACAGGTTCTGACCAAAACCAGTGCGCTTAATCGACTTGAGAAATTGCTTGGGAATGATCTGATCGGTATCCACGTTGGCGCGATCCAACGGCGCGACCAAGCCGGTGTGTTGTGTAAAGGCCTTCATGCGCTCACCTCCTGATTCATCATCTCGCGTACATCAACAAAATGGCCGGCAATAGCGGCAGCGGCGGCCATCGCCGGGCTGACCAAATGGGTCCGCCCGCCGTTACCCTGGCGCCCTTCAAAGTTACGGTTTGAGGTGGAGGCGCAATGCTCGCCTGACAGCAGCTTGTCGGGATTCATCGCCAAGCACATGGAGCAACCGGGGTCACGCCACTCAAAGCCCGCTTCTTTGAAGATCACATCCAGACCTTCCTGTTCTGCTTGTTCTTTCACCAGCCCCGAGCCCGGCACCACCATCGCCTGTTTGATACTTGGCGATACACTGCGACCCTTGGCAACCACTGCGGCCGCGCGCAAGTCTTCAATGCGCGAGTTAGTACAGGAGCCAATGAACACGCGATCCAGCTTGATAGAAGTAATCGGCTGATTGGCTTCCAGGCCCATGTACTGCAACGCGCGCTGATAGCCGCTGCGTTTGACCGCGTCGACTTCCTGCTGAGGATCAGGAACCAAGGCATCAACGGCCACAACCATTTCCGGCGACGTGCCCCAGGATACCTGTGGCTTGATCGCGGCAGCGTCGAGTTCAACCACGGTGTCAAAATGCGCGTTAGCGTCAGACACCAAATCCTGCCACGTGCTGACCGCCGCATCCCAATCAGCACTTTTGGGCGAGTAAGGGCGACCCTTGACGTAATCAATGGTCTTCTGGTCGCAAGCAACCAGACCCACCCGAGCGCCGGCTTCAATAGCCATGTTGCAGATGGTCATACGGCCTTCAACCGAAAGATCACGAATGGCTGAACCGGCGAACTCGATGGCGTGCTCGTTACCGCCTGCGGTGCCGATCTTGCCGATGACCGCTAGTACAACGTCTTTAGCGGTCACACCGAAGCCGAGCTTGCCTTCAACATTGACCAGCATATTCTTCATCTTCTTGGCGACCAGGCACTGGGTAGCCAAGACGTGCTCAACTTCAGACGTACCGATACCGTGCGCCAGTGCAGCGAAAGCGCCGTGGGTAGCCGTATGCGAATCGCCACAGACGATAGTCATGCCCGGCAGCGTTGCGCCCTGCTCCGGCCCAACCACGTGAACGATCCCTTGGCGGCGATCGGTCATCTGGAATTCGACAATACCAAACTCATTGCAGTTGTCGTCGAGCGTAACCACTTGCAGCTTGGACACCGCATCATCAATACCGGAAACGCCGGCAGCACGATTGGTCGTGGGCACGTTGTGATCCGGCGTTGCCAGGTTGGCGTCAATCCGCCACGGCTTACGACCGGCCAGACGCAGACCTTCAAATGCCTGCGGTGAGGTCACTTCGTGCAGCAACTGGCGATCTATGTAGATCAATGCTGAACCATCATCGCGCTGTTTTACGAGATGGTTGTCCCACAGCTTGTCGTAAAGCGTTTTCGCAGACATTCGGAACTCCTGAAATCAGACTATGACCGCTGTCAAATAAGGCCGGAGATAACCGGACCGCAGCGATTCTATGACCAGCAAAGGATAAAATTTAGCTAAAGATAAAACAAAGGAATATTATTTATTAAATAGATAACCAAAAGGAATACGAAGTGGATACCGCAAACCTCGCAGCCTTTCTTGCCGTAGCAACCACCGGTTCGTTTTCCCGCGCGGCTGAACAGCTGCATTTAACGCAACCGGCGATCAGCAAGCGCATTGCCATGCTCGAACAGCAACTAAATACGCGCCTGTTTGATCGGATTGGCCGCAAAGTGGCGTTGACCGAGGCCGGGCGTGCGCTTAAACCCAGGGCGCAGGAGGTATTGGGATTACTCAATGATACGCGCCGTGCGTTGAGCAATCTATCCGACAACGTACAAGGCCGCCTAAGCATGGCAACCAGTCATCATATCGGCCTGCATCGCCTGCCTTCCGTGTTACGCGAGTTCACGCGCGCCTATCCGGATGTAGCGCTGGATATCCAGTTCCTCGACTCTGAGGTGGCCTACGAAAAAGTTCTACACGGCGAAATCGAATTAGCGGTCATTACTCTGGCACCTGAAGTTGAACCTCCGGTGGTGTCTGAACTGATCTGGCACGATCCGCTGGACCTGGTGATTGCCCCCGAGCACCCGCTAGCGCATTCAAGCCATGTCGATCTTGCCCAGCTAGCTGCCTACCCCGCCGTATTTCCCGGCGCCAACACCTTCACCCACAAAATTGTCAGCGCCCTGTTTGAGCAGCACCAGATTACGCCGCACATCAGCATGAGCACTAACTATATGGAAACCATCAAGATGATGGTTTCCATCGGGCTGGCCTGGAGCGTGTTGCCGCGCAGCATGCTGGACGATCAGGTTAAGGCACTCGCAATCCCCGGCATCAACATGCAACGAGACCTGGGTTGTATCTGGCACAGCGGGCGCACTCGCTCCAATGCAGCGCTAGCGCTCATCCAGTTACTGCAACGAGCCGGCAACATAAATAATAAAAAAGCCTGACCTCCTACCTTGTTGCGCGTTGATGCAGCGACTATCTTGAAAGCTAACGGGGCGCTTTGACTACCGTATAAAAAGCCAGTTGTCGTCATGCATAGATCGCAGGACGTGGGCAAAGTGCGCACCTAGGCCACTGCAGTAAAGAGGCCAGGAACGTTTGCATGGATAGGCAGACGCCAGACCATGCGAGCAGTCTTGATCTAAAGGACTAGTAAAGCCCGCGGAGAAACTATGCCAAGCACTACCGGTGCCTTTCCGACCGATTCAATGGCCAATGCGGGCACTGCATTCGGCACCCTATTTCTGACCATGCCCGCCGCTGGCATGCTAATTGATGCCCGTAGTCAGCGGGTTGTTCAAGTCAATCAAGCATTTTCAAACCAGTTTGGCTGGCAGGCAGATCGCATCGTCGGGCAGCTCTCCAGTCACTTTCCGTTGTGGTGTGGCAGCGAGCGCTGGGAGCAGCTGCTGCGCAGACTGGAGCCCCAGCAAACATTGCGGGACCTGCGCTATGAGATATGCAGCCGCAATGGCAGCACGCAAACCTGCAGCTTGAATGTCGATCTCATCAACCAGGGCTCACCCTGTTTATTGATTACCCTGCAACCCGAGCAGCCCTCTGCCCCTGCCACAGCAGGTATTGATGAACGCCACCTAAAAATCTTTAACGCCACAGGCGAAGCACTGCTACTGATTGATATCAGCAATGGCTGCGTGCTGGAAGTGAATAGCTGTTTCGAGCGCATCAGCGGTCTCAGCAATAGCCAATGCGTTAATCAGAAATTAAGCGACCTGAAGATACTCGATAGCGAAACGGCTGCTCGGCTGATGGCAGAACTCAAAGTGCGCGGCCGCCTTAACGACGAACAGATCCAGGTCCGGCTCGGAGATAGCAACGCCATTTACGATGTGCTGGTCCACGCTGAAACCATCCAACTAGCCGGGCGCACCTGCCTGGTCGTGACCGCCCGCAACGTTACCGCTCAAAAACTGAGCGAGAGCGCATTAACCGAAAGCCAGGAACGCTTAAACCGGGCGCTAGATGCCAGCGAGATGGGTATTTGGGACTGGCAAATTAACAGTGGCGTGCTGCATAGCTCGCCCCGCAGCGCTCAGCTCAACGGGCTGGCCGAGCAGGCGTTAGAAAACAGTATTCGTCATTTCACACAACACATACTGCCCGCAGACCTGCGCAGTCTGCGGCGTGCCTTTATCGCCATCTGCCGCAGCCAAGGAGAGCACCACAAGCTGACTTATCGAGTGCTCAACAGCGACAACAAAGAACGCTGGCTCGAAGCGACGGCCACGCTGCATCGCGATCCAACGGGCAAGCCAATGCGGCTGGTTGGCACATTGCTCAACATCACTGAGCAGCGCAAAAATGAAAAGGCACTGATCGATAGCGAGGCCAAGTTCGCAGCGCTGTTCCAAGGTGCACCCGATCCATATTGCCTGATCCACAGCCAGAGCCAGCGTATTGTTGAGGTTAATCTGAGTTTCACCAACACCTTCGGCCACTCGCCGCAGAGCGTTGTTGGGCATACCGCCACCGAAGTTGGCGTGTGGAGCAACACCGAAATGCATGCTCCGCTCGAAGAAGCGATACGCGGAAAACGCGTACTGAACGGTCTGATCGAAACGTTTTCCACCTATCAAGGCAGGTTGTTGATCTGCGAAGTATCCACCTCTAACTTGAGCATTAACCGCCAACCTTGCGTGCTTTTTAGTTTCCGCGACATTACCGCTCGAAAACAGGCTGAGGCTGCATTACGTGCCTCCGAGGACAAATTTGCCCGTGCATTTAAAGGCAGCCCAGATGCCATCAGCATTACCGAAAAGAGCACCGGCAAACACTTGGAGGTCAACGACGGATTTACCCGTCTGACGGGTTACAGCGCGCAGGAAGTGAACGGCAAAACATCCTTGGAGCTAAACATCTGGGCCAACTATGCCGACCGACAAAAGCTAATAGATGAGCTAGACCGCCATGGCCGCGTGCATCACCACGAAATGACGGTCAATACTCGATTTGGCACACAGATATTGGTCGCAGTATCCATTCAACCACTGAATATTGATGGTCTGGAATGCATTCTGCTGACCTCAAGAGACATCACCGAGCAAAAGCAAATTGAAGCCCGAGTCAAGCATCTTGCTTACCACGACGCCCTTACCGACCTGCCCAACCGACTGCTGCTGAGTGATCGCCTCAACCAGTTGAGTGCGCTGTATAAACGCCACGGCCTACGGGGTGCTTTGTTGTTCTTCGATCTGGACCATTTCAAGCACATTAACGACTCGCTCGGGCATTCTTGCGGTGATGCTGTATTGCAGGAAGTCACCTCAAGACTACTGGCACTGGTGCGCAAGGAAGATACGGTTGCGCGGCTTGGTGGAGATGAGTTTGTGGTGCTACTCAGCGGTCTCCAGTCCAGCGGAAAACAGCTGGAAAAAGAGGTAGAACACAGCGCCCGAAAACTGCTTGAGGCGGTATCTGCGCCCATGCAAGTAGAAGGTCATGCACTGCAGCTGAGTACCAGCATCGGCATCGCCCTACTGCCCGACCACGGCAACACTCCCGATGACCTGCTCAAACGCGCAGATATTGCGCTGTACCGGGTTAAAGCGCACGGCCGCAATGGCATTGCCTTCTTTGAGCAGTCCATGCAGGTGGCCGCAAGCGAGCGGCTCGCCATAGAGTCCGAATTGCGACGCGCACTATTGAAGAAGCAGTTCGTGCTGCATTACCAGCCCCAGATCAATCACCGCACCCAGGCAATAGAGGGCGCGGAGGCATTATTGCGCTGGCAGCATCCCCACAAGGGCCTCATAGGACCCGCTGGCTTCATCGATGTACTGGAAGAAAGCGGCCTCATATTGCCGGCTGGAAAGTGGGTACTGCTCGATGCATGCAGCTTCCTTTCGCGCCTGCTACTCGATGGCGCTATTGACGCCAACAGCTTCAGCCTGAGCATCAATATAAGCCCGCGCCAGTTTCACCAAAACAGCTTTGTCGACGACGTCTTACATGCCATAACCACCTACAGCATTCCGGCCCAGTGCATCAAACTCGAAATCACCGAGGGTATAGTCATCCAGAACGTGGAAGACACCATCGACAAGATGAATATTCTGCGCCAGCACGGCGTACATTTTGCGATAGACGACTTTGGTACAGGCTATTCCTCACTCAGCTATCTCAAGCAGCTACCGGTAGATCTGCTCAAAATCGATCAGTCTTTCGTCCGCGACTGCACCAACAACTCCAATGATGCTGAGATCATCCGCGCCATCATTGCTATCGCCTCCAACTTGCATCTCGAATTGATAGCCGAAGGCGTTGAAACCATAGAGCAGCTAAATTTCCTGCACGAGCTGGGGTGTGATCAATACCAAGGCTACCTGTTCAGCCCACCGGTAGATGAACAAGCATTTCGGCTACTGCTGGTCTCTCGACAGCAGAGCTAAAACCTTGATGGCCAATATTCAAATCCACACTCATAGCGCAAACCAGGTCACGTTTTCTCCAAACACCCACCACCCGAGGGCTGCAGACGGAACCAGTTGATCCTTTACGTGTCTACCCCTGTATGGACCACGGCATGTGTCGTGGAAGACAAGTCATAGACCAGGGAGTATTCATCATGAACAAGTCTATGTTGACCGGTGTTCTGATTGGCGCAGCCGTAGCTACCGCAGGTGGTGCCATCGCGGGCTATACCGCTTTTGCTGACAAAACACCTAACCAGGCTGAGGTTCTTGATGTACGCGAGATCAAGGAAACCAAAAGTACCCCACGTGAAGTCTGTAACGACGTCGCAGTAACCCGACAAAAACCGGTACAAGACCAACATCAGGTACTTGGCTCCGTAGCGGGTGCAGTAATCGGCGGCGTGCTAGGCAACCAAGTTGGCGGCGGCAACGGCAAGAAAATTGCCACCGTAGCGGGTGCTGCAGCGGGTGGTTATGCTGGCAACAAAACGCAGGAAAGAATGCAAGCTGGCGATACTTACACCACTACCGAACGTCGCTGTGATACCGCCTACGACAAGCACGATGAAGTGGTGGGTTATCAGGTGGAGTACCAGATTGGCGAGAAGACCGGTTCAGTGCGCATGGATCATGATCCAGGTGGAAGCATCCCACTTAAGGACGGCGAATTGGTGCTGGGCAGCAACCAGTAATCTATATCGCAAATGAAAAAAGGGCATCCGCTGCGGCGAATGCCCTTTTTTATTAATCGCAGCTTACCGGGGTCACTCCTCCAAACTGCTTTTGCACAACTCCAGCCAGCGCTCTATTCCGGCACTACGAAACTTCTGCCGATGCAGGGCAAAGTAGAAGCGGCGATGAAAGTTCCGCTGCGGTACTGGCAATGGCACCAGGCTGCCGCGCTTAAACGCGTCGACCAAGGTGATCTCCGACAGGCAGCCGATACCCAGACCAGCCTCCACCGCGCGCTTGATCGCTTCAGTATGCTGTAACTCCAACTTGATCTGCAGCCCCGGCAACAGGCCCTGCATCGCCCATTCAAAGTGCTGACGCGTTCCCGAGCCTTGTTCACGGACTATCCACTGCGCTTGCAGTAACTCTTCGTCACTTAGCCAAGGCCGCCCGGCCCAAGGATGGTCCGGTGCGCAAAACACCATCAGCTCGTCGTCGCGCCAATGCAACAAATCCAGTTCCGGGTGCCTCGTCTCTCCCTCAATCAAACCAATATCGAGTTCGAAATTAACCACCTTGCGCACAATGCTTTCGGTATTGGCAACTTCCAGCTCCACTCGCGCGCCATCCTGCTCGCCCATATAGCGCGCCATAATCTCAACAGCCAAATAGTTACCGATACTCAAGGTGGCTCCCACCTTAAGGTTACCTATATCTTGATGCCGCGCCAACGCACTCTCCAATCCCTTGGCCTGCTCTAACAAAGCCTGCGCACGCGGCCGGATGCTGTGCCCCAGCCCGTTAAGCTGCAGACGCTTACCGACGCGATCAAACAATTGCACATCGAACTGACTCTCCAGATCTTTCAGTGCGCTGCTCGCAGCAGACTGAGACATCGCCAAACTGCCCGCCGCGCGGGTAAGGTTTTCGTAAAAGGCCGTTGCCAGAAACACTTCAAGTTGTCGCAGGGTATACTTCATAATCGGTTTTCCCGAATACAGTAATAACAATAAGTCACTTATCCGATAGGTTAACGGCCTGTAGACTTCACGCCAAGAACTCATTAGTGCCGGGAGGCGACATGGCAGGCTTCAACACCGAGAATGTACTCAGCGTTCATCATTGGACAGACAACCTGTTCAGCTTCAAGACCACCCGCGATCCAGGTTTCCGCTTCAAGAACGGTCATTTCATTATGATTGGTCTGGAAGTTGAAGGTCGCCCGCTTATGCGTGCTTACAGTATTGCCAGTCCAAACCACGAAGAAACCCTCGAGTTCTTCAGCATCAAAGTGCCGGATGGCCCATTGACCTCTCGCCTACAGAATATCCAGCCTGGCTCGCAGATCATGATTAGCCGTAAGCCCACAGGTACCTTGGTGCTTGATCACTTACTGCCGGGGCGCAACCTGTACCTGTTGAGCACCGGCACCGGCCTGGCACCGTTCATCAGCATCATTCAAGACCCGGAAACCTACGAGCAGTACGACAAGGTCATCCTGACTCACGGTTGCCGTCACGTGGAAGAGTTGGCTTATCAGGACTTGATCACCGACATCCTGCCTAACCACGAGTACCTGGGTGATATGGTGCGTGACAAGCTGATTTATTATCCCACTGTAACGCGCGAGCCGTTCCGCAATGAGGGCCGTCTCACCGACTTGATGACCAATGGCAAGTTGTTTGAAGACATTGGTCTGCCCAAGTTTGACCTGGAACAAGATAGATTCATGCTTTGCGGAAGCCCAAGCATGTTAAAAGACTTCTGTGAAATCCTCGATGCAGAGGGCTTCAAAGAGGCTCGCCATGGTGACCAAGGCCACTATGTCATTGAGCGCGCCTTCGTCGAAAAGTAATTGAAGCGGCGCCAATGAAAAAGGCCCGGTGCGTCTAACGCATCGGGCCTTCTCTATTTCCGTACTACTGATATTGGCCTATCGCTAACTAAGCCCTGCCGCCACGCGGTCCTGCGAAGAACCAGATAATCAGACCCAGTACAGGCAACAGCACAACCAGCAGTATCCACAGTAGCTTACTGCCCATGCTTGCACCACTTTGCAGGATGTTGATGATCGCCCAGATATCTGCGATCAGAATCAACAATCCCAAAACTCCCCCACCGGTATTAAAATTCATCGCACTCTCCTGATGCTTTTTGGTGTTTTCACTATAAGTCGAGCTCCACAGCTTAGCTACCCAATCAAATATCCAGTAGCTGCAGCTCACTCAAGTTCGACTGTTCAATATGAGAGTCGTTCAGCGAGAGTTCATCGCACGCCATACTCAACCACTGACAGCGACTGCTGGGCGCCGCTGACAGCGCCCACTGCATGCCTGCCGGAATCCACAACAGGTCGCCGCCATGAAAAGCCAGTACCAAGGCGCTAAGATCATCCTTGCCACCCATACAAAGCCTGGCTTGGCCAATGCAGAGCGCCAGCCACTTTCCGGCAGAGGCTTTCACCTCTTCGGCTTTGAGCTGAGTTGGCACTTGCGCATAGCCAGGCTCACCCTTGCGCTCATCCCACTTGGCAAACTGCGGCTCTGGCATGCCCTTGGCTGCGATTAAGGCCGCACACTGGCTCATCAGTTCAGCAGAGTCTTCAGACAGTGGGCGCGCAAGCTTCATCAGCTCAACGCCTCGCTCAGCCAGCACTGTCGTAATGTCATCCAGATGGGTCAGAACCCGCGCAGGACAATGCCATTGCCCGCCTTCATACATAGCCAGAATGCTCATATTTTGCTCCTTAGTCTCGCTGCAAACGCAACGCTAGGATGATTGCCCCGGCCAATGCCGCGAGCGCGGCTATGCCAAAGGTCCAGGCTGCGCCAAGGCTATCCCATACATAGCCAGAGTAGAGTGCACCCAAAGCGCCTCCAACGCCTGCCAAGGTCGCATATAAGGCTTGCCCCTGCCCTTGCAGACGCGCGCTGAAGTTGTGCTGCACAAAATGGATGGCCGACACATGAAATGCGCCAAAGGTCGCTGCGTGCAAGCACTGGGCAAATAGCAAGGTCAGTAACGAGTCCGCAAGGCTACCCAGCAACACCCAGCGCAACGACGCCAGCGCAAAACTGACCACTAGCAATGTTTTCAGACTGCAACGCGCCAGTAGCGGACGCATCAGTAAAAACAGCACTATCTCCGCTAGCACGCCTAACGCCCAAAGTAAGCCGATAAAGCCGCGGCTGTAGCCCAAGTCTTCCAGGTGAATAGTCAGAAAGGTGTAGTAAGGGCCGTGCGACAGCTGCATCAGGGCAACGCAAAGGAAAAAAGCCATTACGCCGGGACGCCGCAACTGCTGCCAGACGCCATCGCCCGGCGTACGTTGAATGGTGATGCGCGGTGGCGGTGGGATAATCAGACTGCAACAGACGATGGCGCACATAACCACCAGCAGCACACGCGGATAAGCCATCATGCCGAACCTTTCCAGCACCTCGCCAAGCAGCACCACAGTCGCGATAAAACCGACTGAACCCCATAGCCGCACCTGACTGTACCGCGAGGCCTGCTCACGCAAATGCGCCAGGGTAATAGCCTCAAATTGCGGCAAGATTGCATGCCAAAAGAAACTGTGCAGTGCCATGACGCCTGCCAGCCACCAGTAGTCCTGACGATAGAAAATGGCGGCAAAACTAAGCGCAGTGCAGAGAGCGCCGAACCGCACGATCAGCAAACGCTGACCCGTGGCGTCGCCCAGCCAGCCCCATAGATTGGGTGCCAGGCAGCGCATCAACATGGGGATGGCGACTAACTCACCAATACGCGCAGCGGAAAAACCCAGTGATTCAAAATACAACGCGAGAAAGGGTGCTACCCCGCCAAGCAGAGCAAAGTAACTGAAGTAGAAGCCAGATAGGCGCCAGTAGGGCAAAGGCGTATTCGTTGCCTCTGCCCTTTCGCCCGCTAAGCTCAAAGCTGGCCCAGCACCGGCGTATCGACTTTCACATCTGCATTTTGCGCGCGATGACGCAGCAGGTGATCCATCAACACCAACGCCATCATGGCCTCGGCGATGGGCGTGGCGCGAATGCCGACACAAGGATCATGGCGGCCCTTGGTTATTACATCTACCGCATTACCGTGCACATCAATAGAGCGGCCAGGAGTGGTAATGCTGGAGGTAGGCTTTAGCGCCAAACTGGCAACAATCGGTTGGCCGGAAGAGATACCGCCCAACACACCGCCTGCGTGATTGCTGACAAAACCTGCGGGAGTCATCTCGTCACGGTGCTCGGTACCGCGTTGCGCGACGGATGCAAAGCCAGCGCCCACTTCCACGCCTTTTACCGCGTTAATCCCCATGAGCGCATAGGCTAATTCGGCATCCAAACGATCAAAAATCGGTTCGCCCCAACCCGGCGGTACGCCCTCGGCAACCACGGTGATCTTGGCGCCCACGGAGTCTTGATCACGACGCAGCTGATCCATATAGGCTTCCAGCTCAGCGATCTTGTCTGGATCAGCGCTGAAGAAGGCATTGTCATTCACGCCATCCCAACTTTTGAACGGTATCTCGATGGGGCCCAGCTGACTCATATAACCGCGTACCTGAATACCCTGCGCTGCCAGGTACTTTTTGGCAATCGCACCTGCGGCAACGCGCATAGCGGTTTCCCGCGCGGAAGAGCGTCCGCCGCCGCGGTAATCACGCACGCCGTATTTGTGGTGATAGGTGTAATCTGCATGCGCCGGTCGGAACAGGTCCTTGATGGCCGAGTAGTCCTTGGATTTTTGATCGGTATTACGGATCAACAAACCAATCGGGCAGCCGGTGGTCACACCTTCAAACACGCCGGACAGAATCTCCACCTCATCCGCTTCCTGGCGCTGGGTGGTATGCCTGCTAGTACCCGGCTTGCGGCGATCCAGGTCGCGCTGCAGATCCTCGCTCGACAGCGCTAGGCCAGGCGGGCAACCATCGACAATGGCGACCAAAGCAGGACCATGACTCTCGCCAGCGGTGGTGACAGTAAACAGCGTTCCAAGGGTGTTTCCAGACATAAACTCAACCTGATATAAGCGAAGGCGGTGCCGCAGTATACCGCCCGACCCGTATGCGTGACAGCTTGAAATCAACCCGCTAGGCTAGGCCTACTCACCTGACAGGTTCCAGTATGCCGAGTTTTTTGGCGCATTTGCTGCCCGAGCAATTTTCTCCGCTATTAGCGCTAGTATTGATCCTGTGCTCGGCGATCACCTCAATGATTACTGCCGCGCTGGGTGCCGGTGGCGGAGTGATGCTATTGGCAATCATGGCTCTAAGCATGCCGACGGCGGCAATAATCCCGGTGCATGGCATGGTTCAGCTCGGCTCCAACGCTAACCGCGCGCTGATGACCTGGCGGTATATCAATTTACGGGTTATCGCCTGGTTTCTGCCTGGTGTGATTGTCGGCGCCTGGCTGGCTAGCCGCTTGCTGGTGAACCTGCCGCTGGCCAGCATTCAGCTCAGTATCGCTTTTTTCATCCTGTTACTTTGCTGGGGGCCTGCCATACCCAAGGTCGCCACCGGCCCAGTCGGCACGTTACTGGCTTCAACGCTGACCAGTTTTCTCAGCCTGTTTGTTGGCGCCACTGGCCCGCTGGTGGCCGCATTTATCAAGCAGCAGCAAAGCAGCCAGCGCATGCAAACGGTTGCTACCTTTGCCGCGGCCATGACCCTGCAACATGCGCCTAAAGCATTGGCATTCGGTGCCGCAGGCTTTGTCTTTCATGACTGGCTACCTCTGATCGCCTGCATGATCTTGGCAGGCGCCGCCGGCACTTGGTTAGGCCTTAATATTCTCTCGCGAATCAGTGATCGGCATTTCACCAGGCTATTCAATGTAGTTCTGACCCTGCTCGCCATACGTCTGGCCTGGCAGGCAATGACCAGCTGGTACGCATGACTTTTGCCAATCAGGCAGATAAATTACAGAAATTGCTGCCAACGCCGATAAACGTCTAAGGAGCAGCAGCAACATTCCCCAGAGCGCGTAGGGCAAGCCATGAGCGAAACAGACACTTTGGTACCGGAGCTAAGCCCGGAACCCACCGTGATACGCGATCCGTTCGTGCGCGCTAAACCATCCGATTTTTATTGGGTACAGCTAAAACCCGTTTTCAAAGCTCGGGTTCTGGTGCATACAGAAAAACTCGCTCAAATTGCCGTCACTCAAGAAAAGGCCGGTAGCCTTGAGCTATTACGCCTGCAGTTTCGCTTTGAAGGGGAGGCACTACCAGACATAGGAAATCGTCTGGAAGTGTTAGTGGATCACCAGCGACAACGCGTGCGCTTCGGCCCCATCAGCGGCGTGAGTATCCAGCCAGCGCAGCGCGGACTGGGTACCTTCATGTTGGCGCAGCTGATTCATTGGTGCCAACGCTATTGCGGCGACTATGCGATCACTCCAATCAACCTACGCGCCGACGACTTCAAGAACGCCGACGCCCGCGCAGCCTTTGAAAATATTCTTAGCCGTGCCGGTTTCACCATCAGTACGCTTGAAGAAGGCAGCGGCAACGGTGCTGCTCAGGCGAATCGCGTCAACGACCTAATCGGCAGCTGGAATACCGAAAAAATTCAGCCACTACAAATCGGCAGCCTGTTAGATCAGCTACGCGAGCATGAATCGCTTAACCAGAAGCAGGCTGCTCAGATGAACAAGCTACAAAATTTGATAGCCAGCTACAAACGAACCGATATCGGCAACCGCTTTGCGATTGGTTGCCTGATCGTATTCTCAATATTCCAGGCGTTGATGCTGCTCTGGGTTGTGCTGCGTTAAAGACTTTCGGCGAACAACGGCTGAAAGTGACGGCACTGTTCTGCACTGAGCACAAAAACACCGTGCCCGCCGTTAGCAAATTTGACCCACTCAAAATCCACCTCGGGCCACTCGGCCATCACGTGCACCATGCTGTTACCTACTTCAATGACCAGTACGCCGTCTTCGCTGAGGTAGTCTGCGGCCTCAGCCAGCATCCGGCGCACCAAATCAAGGCCGTCATCACCCGCAGCCAACCCCATCTCCGGCTCGTGATGGTATTCGTCCGGCAGGCTATCCATATCTTCGGAATCGACATAAGGCGGATTACTGACGATCAAATCAAAACGCTCGCCCGCCAAGCCGTCAAACCCATCTGACCAGCGCGCCTCGACCCGTTCAGCAAGGCCATGTAGCTCAATATTGGCTTCTGCAACGGCCAGGGCATCAGCGGAGAGATCGGCCAACACCACTTCTGACTCGTCGAACGCGAAAGCGCAGGCGATACCTATGCAGCCGCTGCCGGTGCATAGGTCTAGAATACGCACTGGATCGCGTTCCAGCCAAGGCTCAAAACGTGAGTCGATCAGCTCGGCAATCGGTGATCGCGGCACCAGTACACGGTCGTCGACGATGAACTGCAGACCGGCAAAGCGCGCGTACCCCGTCAGGTAGGCTGCAGGAATACGCAGGCGCACGCGCTCCAGCAACAAGCCAACCGCCGCTTCGCGCTCCTCTTCTGTCACCCGGCAATGCAAGTAGCTCTCCGGCGTCTCCCAGGGTAAGTGCAGTGCATGCAGCACCAGCAAGCGCGACTCATCCCAGGCGTTGTCAGTCCCATGGCCGAAGTACAGCTCAGTTTGATGAAAACGGCTGACGCCCCAACGTATCAAGTCCTGCACACTTTTCAGTGCGGCGTATTCACTCATGATGTAAATCCTTGTCCAATCAGCCGCCCATTCTACGCTGCCGCGTGCTGACGACTACTGGTACACTTCGGTTTTTTAGCAGCAGATTCAGGAAAATGTCTCAGGATAACGTTGGCCCCGATGACGAACACCTGTTCCAACAGGTCATCAAGGGTGTCAAACCGCTCAAGCAACAGCAAGCCGACACCGGCAAACCCAAGGCTGACCGTGCGCGTATTGCCGCCAGTCGCGCACGCGCAACAAACAGCGCTACCAGCATCGTCATTGACGGCTTGTCCGACCAGTTCGTAATCGATGTCGCGCCGGAAGAAGAGCTGATGTGGGGCACCAATGGTGTGCAGCTCAGCCAGTTACGCAAATTGAAAAGCGCGCAGATTCCCTTTGATGGTTCAATTGACCTGCATGGCATGACGGTTGAGCGCGCTCGCGAAGACCTTTGGGCGTTTCTTGCCGAAGCGGTAAAGCAGGAAATCCGTTGTGTACGCGTGACCCATGGCAAAGCCCAGCGAAAAGACGGCCGTATGCCCATACTGAAGAGCCACGTGAATACCTGGCTGAGACAACACAACAGCGTATTAGCCTTTGCTTCCTGCATCCCGCGCCACGGCGGTACCGGCTCGGTTTATGTATTGCTCAAACGCACCATGCTGGAAGGCCGCGACGACTGAGTAGGTATTATTCGCCTAAATCAGGCAAATTTAAGCAATGACTGCAGGCAAGGAGCACTGCTGCTTAGAGATCAACTTTGCCGCGCAACTGCTTGGAATATCCGCGTTTCACCTTGCTATCTACCCGGCGCACCTGCGACCCGCGCGTGGGTCGTGTCGCACGCCGCTTCTTCTGCACGACCACCGCACCGTTGATTAACTCACGTAGGCGTTCAAAGGCATCATCACGGTTCATGTCTTGGGTGCGGAACTGCTGCGCCTTGATGACAATCACGCCATCCTTGGTAATCCGTTGATCAGACAGCTGCAGCAAACGTTCTTTATAGAACGGCGGCAAGCTGGAGCGGCGGATATCGAAGCGTAGATGAATGGCACTGGCCACCTTATTCACGTTCTGACCACCCGCACCCTGAGAGCGGACGGCAGAAATCTCAACCTCCCAATCCCCCAGCTGTACTTCGTTGGACAAAACAATCATGCGGCTAACTCCAGAGCAGAAAGACAATGCCGGAAATCGCTCCGGCCTAGCCCAAGGATACGCTGATGCTCAAATATGGGCAAAAACAGGTGACGTCAGCGCGCCTGCTGCAGGAAGTTAACAATCCAGTCGAGCATCAGACTGTCGTCCACTACAGCGCTCAAGGACGCCTGCCCTGCCCGGTATCGCGTCGCTGGAATCACGTCACGACGTGCATCCATCAAGTCGGCCGAATAGGCTTTGCAAAACTCCGGATGGCCCTGCACGCTCATGAAGTGTTGGCCGTATTGCAGTAAATAGTAAGGACAAAAATCGCTCCGCGCGAGAATCTCTGCATGCGGCGGGAGTCGCACTACCTGGTCCTGATGGCTGACAATCAAGTCCAGGCTTTCGCGAGTGGGTTGCATCCAGGGTTTGTTAATCAGCACGTCATTAAACGACATGCCTACGCCCCAGCCCTTGGGTGATTTATGCACCTCACCGCCCAAAGCTTTGGCCATCAACTGATGTCCGAAACATATCCCCACCAGTGGCATGCCTGCTTCCCACAGCTTGGCAACAAACGCTTGCAACTCGTTGATCCAGAGCTGGCCATCGTTAACGCCCGATTTACTGCCTGTGGTGAGATAAACGTCGCATTCATCAACGCTCCCGGGCAGCTCTCCATCCAGGGCACGGTAAACGCGATAGTCCATTTCCGGTAACCGTTGGCGTAAAAGCGTTTCAAACATCTCGGGATAATTACCATGCAGAACCTGCAGGCTTTCTCGCACATCATCACACTGCAACAACCCAACTTTCATTGCATACCCGCTCATTCATGAATTAACAGAAGCGATGGCTCAGCGAATCACCAGGAGCTCTCCCGCGCCTGAGATTTACTCCAAGACCGGCGGTTCGAGCGCCTCATTAGTCCCGGCCAGCTCGGCGGCACTTTCGGCCAATACCAGCGCGGTTTCACTGTCGCCCGCACCAGCGGCTTCAGCGGCTTGCGCAGCCAGCTCAGCCGCCTCAGCATTGGTGGGCGCTTGCAGTAGATAGGTCAGCGATTGCTGCAGGCGATCGGCTGCTACGGCGTTGCCCTGCTCACGTTCCACTGTCGAACGCTCCTGCAGCAATGCCAAGCTGCGCTTGATACGTACATCCGGCGCCATTCGGGCATCACCGACTATCGCCTCAACGCTGACGGACACCTCTGGCGTATTTTGCGCACTGACCAGCATGGGCATAAATGCCATGGCGGCAAACAAAAACAGCTTTTTCATCGTTGTCTTCCTTACCTGTTTCTGTGGGTCTTTCACTGCCCAACGGGCCCTGGCAAATGATCGTATCCGGGCACACCGTCACGAATACAGTGCGAAAAATCATCGCCATCGCAAACCTGTCTGGCGCGTTGTGTAATTCGTCCCCGCTGGCGCAATTCGGTCATCGAATAGTTCGGCTGCAAACCATCAAGGGCATAGACATATTCATCTAGATAGCCACTCAGCCAAAGTCGGTAATCCAACGGCAGATTAGGATGTATGCGCCGTAAAAGACGAAACACGACTGTGGTGCAATTGGCGGTCAACGTATGGTAATAACGCGGCCTAGCAGCCAATTCATTGGCTGCCGCCACATAGGCCTCCAGCAGCTCTCGCCCATCATCGGCACTAAGACGAGTGCGGTATAGATAAGCATCCTCATGGCGAATATTGGTACGTACACGCACTATGTCATGTTCGTCACTAGCGACAATATTCAGCTCAAAATGCTTGAAAAAACCGCCCAGCGCTGAAAACTCTTCCGTGCGCGCACGGCGTATTTCAACCGAAAAAGTCAAGTAGCGACCATCTTCAAAACCAAAAGATACCAGGATGTGGGCGATGGCCCGTGGGCCCCAGTAAGAAGAGATCATATCAACCGTTTGCAGCTTTGCGAGATCGTATACTCGCTCATCCCAGCGAACGTCATAATCGGTTTCGCTGCGCCAGTTGAAGTTGCGTACCTGTTGCAGCTCCAGACGCTCACCCACAATACGACCCGTGGTAGTCATGGCCATATCATCTGCCCAATCGCTAATGCCTTGAGCACGCAAGCCGCGCCACCAAAGCACTATCAATATCACCGCAAACAGGATTAGCCCTAACGCTGGGGGATAACGTCCGATCGCCGCCAAAAACAATACAACGACCAGCCAGAGCGACCAGCTGGCGATTGGCATATAACGCAGCCGCTTGGAGTCAGGGCGATGAAACCACATCGCCAGCAGCACCCAAGCGCTACCCAGAAATAACAGGAATATGGAAAGACCCAACAGCATCAATCAGCCTCAGTCACGTGCGGGCAATACCGCAGTCGCTTTTACGCAGTCTACACCTTGCCCGCGAGAGTAGCAGCGATGAACGGCACAGTTTGCGCCTTGTATCGATCGAAATATAAAAGCACAATACTGGATACTCAACCAGTATACTTGTTCTATGCCTACACCGCTCGCCGCCGACTTTTACTATCTGACGAACTTCCAGACCGTGCTCGACTGGGTGCGCGAGCGTTACGCTGACTTGCTCACCGCAGAGGAGCTGGCGTTCGCTCAAGATTTCAGCGCACTGCCTCAGTTATCACAAGCATTGTTGGTGCGCTTGGTGATGCGTAAAGGACCGCACTTTCGTTGCAGCAAGCTCGCTTATGCAGAGATTGGCGATATCGCCTCAGCTGCCTCGCCGCTGCTACAACGTGGCTGGCTAGTAAGTGACGCAGCGCTAATGGTCGACGACCTTTCCAGGCTATTACTCAAAAGCGAACTGGCGACGCTACTCCCGCATAACGTCTGCGCCAAAGGCTTGGGCAAGACCGAAATGCTAGCGCTTTTGTACGAACGCTACCCTGGGGAAATGCCCTACCACGAATGGCCAGCCGTACCAGATGAGCACATATATAGCCTGACCATTCACTCGTTATGTGAACGACTTCGGCTGTTATTTTTTGGCAATTTGGCACAAAGCTGGTCTGAGTTCGTACTCACCGACCTAGGCGTCTTTCGCTATGAGTCAGTCGCTTTCTCGCTCGACTCGCGCGGTTTCAACAACCGCTGCGATATCGACGATTACCTGCACTTGCGTCGCTGTCGCGAGACCTTTTCCGACCACGCGAGCGTAACCGATACCTTGCACCAACTGGGTAGGTTCCACAGCGATAACCCGTGGATCGAACAGCGTCATCAGCGCCTGCTATTTCAATTAGGCAGACAGCTGGAGCGTGACGGTGAGCAGGCCCATGCACTGCGGCTGTATGAGCAATGCGATTACATCGGCGCCCGCCAAAGACGTGTGCGCATTTTGGAACAAACCCAACGGCACACCGAGGCCTATCAGCTGGCGTTAGAAGCCACAGCTAATCCTGAAAGCGAAACTGAACGGCAACTGGTTGAGCGGGCGCTGAAGCGATTGTCGCGAAAGTTGAAACGGCCGCTACCTGTGCAGCAAGCCGTCGCAGTGATCACCGAACAGCACCTGTTATTGCCGCCTTCACTCGACGTGGGCGTTGAGCAAGCCGTTGTTATGCACCTAAGCCAGGATGAAGCTCCGGTGTATTACGTCGAGAACACCCTAGTTTGCAGCCTGTTCGGGCTACTCTGCTGGGACGCCGTTTTCGCACCGCTACCGGGAGCCTTTTTTCATCCGTTTCACAGTGCTCCGGCCGACTTGCATAGCCCTGATTTTTTCCAGCGTCGTCGTGAGCTATTTGAGATGTGTCTAGCAAAGCTGGACGGTGATAATTACGCGCACCAAATACGCGACACGTTCCAGCAAAAGCAGGGCATTCAATCTCCTTTCGTGTGCTGGCCGCTACTCAACGCCGCCTTGCTAGAGGATGCATTGCGCTGCATTCCCGCCGCGCACCTGAAACTCTGGTTTCAACGTTTGCTGCGCGACATCAAAGCCAATCGGGCCGGCATGCCTGATTTGATCCAGTTCTGGCCCGCCGAGCAGCGCTACCGCATGATCGAAGTGAAAGGCCCCGGTGACCGCTTGCAGGACAACCAGCGACGCTGGTTAGCGTTTTGCGCAGAGCACGACATGCCAGTGGAGGTTTGCTATGTGCAATGGACTGACGAGGTGTGCGGCGCATGACTTATCGCGTTGCCGTGCGGGCGCTCTGTGAGTTCACCGCCAAGGAGGGTGACCTGGACCTGCGCTTCACCCCTGCGCCCACCGCGCAGGAAGGCATCTCCGGGCATCAGACCGTGGTTAGCCGGCGCGGCCCCGACTATGTCAGCGAGCTTGCATTAGCCGGTAGTTATCCAGGGCTGCTCGTTGCCGGTCGCGCGGATGGTTTTGATCCCAGCCAAAACCTGCTGGAGGAAATAAAGACCCACAGAGGCGACGTCAGCCGCATTCCCGCTAACCATCGCAGCCTGCATTGGGCACAGGTCAAGGTGTACGGCTGGCTGCTGTGCGCCGAACTGGAGCTTGAAGAGATGGATCTGGCGGTGGTGTACTTCAACGTCATCACCCAGCAAGAGACGCCCTACCGCGAAACGTTCAAGGCAGACGATCTGCGCCGTTTTTTTGCACTGCAATGCGACCGTTTCATTGCCTGGGCCCGACAGGAAACCCAGCACCGCGGCGAACGTGACCTGTGTCTGCAGGAGCTGCGCTTTCCGCACGCCAGTTTCCGCACAGGTCAGCGGCAATTGGCCAAAGCTGTATACCGCGCCGCCCGCGATGGCGAAACCATCATGGCGCAGGCGACCACCGGTATCGGCAAGACACTTGGCACCTTGTTTCCGCAATTAAAGGCATTCCCGGAGCAGCAACTCGATCGGCTGTTCTTTCTCACTGCTAAGACTCCGGGCCGACAACTGGCGCTCGAAGCCCTATCTACCTTACGCAGCCAACAAACCGACATGCCCCTGCGCGTGCTCGAACATACTGCTCGCGACAAAGCCTGCGAGCACCCGGACAAAGCCTGTCACGGCGACTCTTGCCCACTCGCTCAAGGTTTTTATGACCGGCTGCCAGCTGCCCGCGCCGCTGCCGTGCAAGCCAAATGGCTGGATCAGTCCAGCGTTCGCACAATCGCGCTGGACCATCAGATTTGTCCCTATTACCTGAGTCAGGAATTATGCCGCTGGAGCGATGTGGTGGTTGGCGATTACAACTATTACTTCGACATGACCGCCCTACTCCACGGCCTCACGGTGCTCAACGATTGGCGCGTCACCTTGCTGGTGGATGAAGCGCACAACCTAATCGACCGCGCGCGCGGCATGTATACCGCAGAGCTTGATCAGCAGGTGTTTAATGTACTGCGACGTAGCGCACCCAAGGCGCTGAAAACTCCGTTGGATCGGGTGGCGCGTCACTGGAAAACCCTGCATCAGGATCAAACCGACGACTATCAGATCTACCCGACCATCGCCGATCTGTTCATTGCCAGCCTGCAGAAGGCGGTCAGCGCCATCACCGATCACCTGACCGATCAACCCACCGGCAATGATGCCGGTCTACTGCGATTTTATCTGGACGCCATGCTGTTCTGCCGCCTAGCCGAAGCTTACGGCCCGCACTCTTTGTTCGATATTACTCGCCACGAGGAATTTGCCGGGCGCAAGACGCTATCTACCTTATGCTTACGCAACATAGTGCCGGCTCCTTTTCTAAAACAACGCTTTCTCACGGCGCACAGCACTACGCTGTTTTCGGCGACCTTGAGCCCGGCGCAGTACTATTCCGACTTGCTCGGCTTGCCGGAAGAGGCTGAATGGATCAACGTCGAGTCTCCCTTCAAAGCCGAGCAGCTAAGCGTATCCGTGGTGCGTAATCTGTCCACGCGCTATCAGCATCGCAGCGCTAGTCTGCGGCCTATTTGTAAGCTGATCGCCGAGCAGTTTGAACGCGCACCCGGCAATTACCTGGCGTTCTTCAGTAGTTACGCCTACCTGCAACAAGCACTGGACCAATTCCAGGCCGACTACCCCGGCATCCCGACCTGGTCTCAATCACGCAGTATGAATGAAGCAGAACGCCACGGTTTTCTTGCGCGCTTCGCTGAGCACAGCAGCGGCGTCGGTTTTGCCGTGCTAGGCGGTGCCTTTGGTGAGGGAATAGACTTGCCGGGCAAACGCCTGATAGGCGCCTTTATTGCGACCCTTGGGCTGCCACAGATTAATCCGGTCAACGAGGAAATGAAGGAGCGCATGCAGGCGATGTTTGCCGACAGCGGCGGCAATGGTTACGACTACGCCTACCTCTATCCTGGCTTGCAGAAAGTGGTGCAGGCCGCCGGCAGGGTGATCCGCAGTACCGATGATAGCGGCGTGGTCTATCTGTTGGATGACCGTTTTGGACAACGCGCCGTGCAGGCGTTGCTGCCAGGCTGGTGGCAGGTCGACACCGTTAAAGTATGAATCAGCTCGCTAAATGGTTGAGCCGGCGTGCTAGTCTTTACCACGACAAAAATCAGTCAGTGGTGCCCAGCCACGTCTGTCATCCACTGTTCAGGAAACCGCAATATGAGCAACGACAAACAGTATGAACCACCTAAAGTCTGGACCTGGGACGCCGAAAGCGGCGGCAAGTTTGCGAATATAAACCGCCCTATCGCTGGCCCCACGCATGACAAGGATCTGCCGATCGGCAAACATCCCCATCAACTGTACTCGCTAGCCACGCCCAATGGCGTCAAAGCCACTGTCATGTTTGAAGAGCTGCTTGAGCTTGGCTATAGCGAGGCTGAATACGACGCTTGGCTAATCAAAATCGGCGAAGGCGATCAATTCTCCAGCGGCTTCGTCGCGGCCAATCCCAACTCAAAGATTCCTGCGCTGGTAGATCACAGCACTGAAACGCCGACCCGCGTGTTTGAATCAGGCTCCATCCTGCTTTACCTGGCGGAAAAGTTTGGCGCTCTGATACCCACCCATCACGCACAACGTACCGAGGCGATGAACTGGTTATTCTGGCAAATGGGCTCAGCACCCTATTTGGGCGGCGGTTTCGGCCACTTTTATGCGTACGCTCCGGAAAAGTTTGAGTACCCGATCAACCGCTTCGCCATGGAAGTCAAACGCCAGCTCGACGTGCTGAACCGCAACCTGGCAGAACGTGAGTTCATGGCAGGCGACGACTACAGCATCGCCGACATTGCCATCTACCCTTGGTATGGCCTGATGGCCGAAGGCAGCCTTTATAGCGCCGGTGAATTCCTCTCGGTGCAGGAATATACCCACGTACAGCGCTGGGCTGCAGCAATTGCTGCCCGTCCCGCGGTCAAGCGTGGGCGCATGGTCAACCGCGTATGGGGCGAAGCCTCCGAGCAACTGGCTGAACGTCACGCCGCAAGCGACTTTCCTTCTCAGGTTTAAACAGCAATAGATCGGCGCCCCGAGGGGCGTCGATTATCTATCACCCTGCTCGAATTTGCTTTTTACTCTTAAAACATTGATTTCTGAAGCGTTGGTGCGCATACCTCTGCTAGAGTCATGGCCATTAAACCTGCCTTTTACCTGTCAGACGGGTGCCAGTAGTTGAAAGACCGAATAACCAATATTCGTAAACTGTTCTCCGATATATCGACGATGTATTCATCCGACGATACAGAGATGGCTCGCCTTCGAGGCATCCAGGTAAGTTCGGTTACCCGCGTATCCTTGCCCATGATGCTGGCCAATGTCGGCAGCGGCGCCTGTGTTCTCATCGCATTTGCGCCGAACATACCCCCCAGCCTATGGGTTTGGCTATCGTTGCTGACTGCGGTCTGCGCTTTTTCCAGCCTTGGCTGGCAAAAAACACGCAAGCGTCCGATTGTGCATGCCTCATCCAAAAGTGCTCACAGGGCAACTCTGCACGCATCTATCTTGGCCATTATTTGGGCCTGGATGATACTGACCTGGTTTCCTGACGCTTCTCGCGGCCAACAAATGGCCATCGCCACCATTGTTACCGGCATGATCAGCGCTGGGAGCTTTGTACTCAGCCCACTGCCCTACGCCAGTATCAGTTACGCCATGATTTATTCCTTCGCAGCAATAGGCGCGCTCTGGTTGTCTGGACAAACAGTCTATCTAGCCGTTGCGATTCTGGTCCTGTTGTACTCGCCCATGGTGTTAATCGGATCTTTGTTCGGCTGGCGACAGGCCACCGATTTAATAGCGGCCAAGGCCCAGTCGGAACGACAGGAGCAGCTTATGGCCGTGCTGCTGCAGGACTTTGAGCACAATGCTGGCGATGCTCTCTGGGAGACCGACAGCGAAGGCCACCTAAACCATGTTTCATCAAGGTTAACTGAAGTCTTGAGGCTGCAAGAAAACGAGCACCACACCCAGACATTCCAGCAATTGCTCACCACCCGGTGTCCCAATGACCTTACCCAATTGCAAGTATTGAACGGCGAAGGTAATCCATTTAGAGATATCCGGCTGACGATGACCTCGCGTAAAGGCGACATGCACTTGGCAATGACAGGTAAATGCCTGTTCACAGAAACCAATATTTTTTTGGGCTGGCGTGGTGTGCTCACGGATGTTACCGAGAAAGTAAAAAGTGATCATAAGCTACGTGAACTTGCCCATACCGACTCGCTCACCTCCCTTGCCAATCGCTTCCATCTCCGTGCCGCTTTAAGTAGCGCTATCGAACAGGATGAACCTTTAGCTCTACTGTTTATCGACCTCGATCGTTTCAAGGCAGTGAACGACAATTACGGCCACAGCGTGGGCGATACCATTCTTAGAGTGGTCGCAGCGCGGTTGCGCTCCTGTGCTGGCACAAAATCCCTCATTGCCCGACTGGGCGGCGACGAGTTTGCTATCGTGCTCTGGTCCAAAGAAGCAGTTGTGACCGCCGCCGACACGGCCCGCAGGGTAGTCAACAGCGTGTCAGACCCCATCACGATCGACGAACGTCAGTTCCGCGTCGGCGCCAGCGTGGGCTTCACCGTTCGCAATGAAACACTCTGTGGTCTGGACGACCTGTTGGTACAAGCAGATATCGCCATGTATGCAGCCAAAGAGGCGGGCCGCGGACGCTGGGTCGAGTATTCACCTCTCTTGGGTGAAATCAGCCACCGCCGATTGAGCATTGAGCACGGATTACGCAACGCCATCGACAATGATGAAATATGCCTGCACTGGCAGCCCAAGGTCGACTTGCAGACCTGGCAGGTCACTGGCGCTGAGGCACTCATGCGCTGGAGGCACCCCCATCTGGGCGAAATTAGTCCCATGGAATTCATTCCCATTGCAGAGCAATGCGGAATAATAGACAAGCTTGGCGTATGGGCACTGACTGAGGCCTGTCGTGCAGGCACCCATGAGCTGGCTGGGCTCACTATCGCAGTCAACGTATCAGCTTCCCAACTGCAATTCGGTGACTACCTAAACGGCCTCAAAGATGTGTTGCGTACATCCGGCATGACACCCGAAAAACTTGAACTTGAGCTGACCGAATCGGTGTTGATTGAGGATGCAGACAAAGCAGTCACTATCCTCAACGCTATCCGCAGCACCGGCGTGCGATTGGCGCTGGATGACTTTGGCACCGGTTATTCGTCTCTATCCTACCTGCGCCGGTTCCCGTTCGACACACTGAAAATAGATCGATCCTTCGTTACCGAACTACTGACCAAGCCCGATGCCAGAGCCATCGTTAAAATGATTACCGATCTAGCCAACGAGCTTGGTAAACGCACCGTCTGTGAAGGTGTAGAAACCCTGGAGCAGCTACAGATAGTTTGTGCCTCAAACTGTCATGAGGTTCAGGGCTTTCTGATCTCACCACCCTGCCCGCTTGGGTCATTCCCCCGCACGCTGGATCCCGATTTGAATCCGCTTTTGTTTGCCAAATGCTCGGACAAAACCTGACGCAAAGTTCACTTGAGTACAGGACCGCATATCCAGCACCAAAACCCAGAAACAACAAAGCCCCGATTTACGGGGCTTTGAGTATAAATAGTGGCGGAGGGACAGTCCGTACAGATAAAATACAAACCACACCAATCAGGTTTATTTAGTTTATATATATCAACAACATAAAATGCCTTCCTTTCCAGAATGGCTCAAAGAGCACTAACCAAATCCCGATCCAAAGTATGGGCTGGGGTATGGGCTGGGGTATGGGCTACAAATAACACCTCTAGTACAATAAAACCCTATCTAAGCCTCCTGGAGTACTCACGAATGGCTAACCTCACTACTAAAACCGTGGACAAGCTCATTCGACTCGGCAAACCCGGTCTCACCAGCGACGGCCAAAGCCTGTATCTAAAGGTGACCAAGACAGGCAACGCAAGCTGGATATTTCGCTTCAAATTGAACGGCCGAAGCCGTGATATGGGTCTGGGTAGTTACCCTGAGGTATCCCTGGCTCAAGCGCGTGATGCCACCGCAAACGCCAGGAGACAAACAATTGAGGGTATTGATCCGCTAGAAGCCCGGAAAACAGAACAAGCGGCAATTGTAGCCGAGGAGATTCGCCAGCAAGCACTGGCAGTTCCTTTTCGTTTACTTAGCTCGCAATTCATCGAAAGCCACAAGCCAAGCTGGAAGAGTGCGAAGCACGCACAACAATGGGAAAACACAATGCGTACTTACGCCTATCCGGTAATCGGTGATATGACGTCTAAAGACATTAATACTGATCATGTATTGAAGGTACTCACGCCGATCTGGCAAACCAAAACCGAAACAGCTAATCGAGTGCGCAATCGGATAGAGCTGATCCTAGACGCCGCCAAGGCCCGAGGCCTGCGCGAGGGCGAGAACCCAGCACGATGGCGCGGCCATCTTGATAAGCTGTTACCGAAGCCATCGAAGGTAGCCAAAGTGAAACATCACGCGGCGATGCCATGGACGGAAGTTCAATCGTTTATGCGGCTCATCGCAACTAAACCTGGCACCTCATTCCGCGCAATCGAGATGACGATCATGAGCGCGTGTCGGACCAGCGAAGTTCTTAACGCCACATGGGATGAGGTAGATCTTGAAGCCCGCGTTTGGACTATCCCGGACTCGCGAATGAAGGCTGGACAAGAGCACCGTGTCCCCATTAATAATACAATGGCTCAATTGCTGGAAAAGTTGCCGGTCCATGAGGGCAACCCGTTTATATTTCCTGGTATGCGAAAGGCCCGACCGCTATCAAACATGGCTATGACTATGGCATTACGAGGATTAGGCTACAACGAGCTAACAATGCATGGTTTTCGCTCCACATTCAGAGACTGGGCTGGAGAATGCACCAATCACCCCAGAGACGTCTGTGAACAAGCCTTGGCTCATTCTTTAGGGAATAAAGTCGAGGCCGCATACCGAAGGGGCGACCTCTTTTCAAAGCGTGCGCGCCTCATGACAGACTGGGCTGATTTCTTATATGCAACTGCTCCTTCAAGCCGAATACTACCAAGACGAGAGGATGATAGTTGAAGAAAATAGCCCATGGAGTTGTTGTGCTTATTAATATGGCTGGCGGAAACTAAACCGGTCCAATGGCTGTTTGTCGAGAAATATGCCTTGAAAAAGAGCCTGCTTATATACTGTGCCCCGTCTGAAAAAGCAGTATTCGCTGCCTTCGCAATGTAGCGTAAAAAAGCAGCAAATTTTAGCGCCCAAGCAAAAAATAAGCCACATGCGTGAGATTGAGTTCTTTTCAGTCGGCACTATTTATAACTCTTCAATTAAGATCCCACCCGGAGCTGATCTGGAAGCAGCACAAGGCGACCTAAAACCCTTAGCAGTACTGGAGATCATTGGAGTAAGCATGTCCTCAAGAATCATAAGGATTGATAACGACAATCATTTGTATAATTCAATTGTATCCCGCAACCTATATAGGTATTTTGAAGCGCCCAAATCTCTCCCCTAATTGGTTCGGCATGAATAATGGCATCCCGCCCCGATGACGGAACCAGCGTGAGCCTACCGCTGATGAAAAGCCAACGACAGGTGCTGTCTTTACGCTTGTGATACCGGTTGCGATCTGTATCCAAAACAGTCGCTCGGTCTCATTAAGAAGTGACGGCGCGCCTGGCAAACGCATCCCGCCCCGTTAATCCTTTCCTCCATCTTGCTGTTCGTCCCATAAACCCTTCAAACAAGGGTGTTACGACAACCGGTTGAATTCGCCCAGTACTCTAACCGCAAGTTCCGCAAGCGGCTCTGGAGGTATTGCATGCTGCAGAGCGTAAATTGACGCGCAACTGTCGGGATAACGCCTCGATAGAAAGGTTGTTTAGAAGCTTGAAGTCCAAGTGGATACCCGTCTACGTATATCGAAACCTGCTTGAGACCCAAAGGAATGTCGGTGATTATCTGATGGGCTATTACAACCAGGAACGTCCTCATACGTTCAACGGTTGTGTATCGCCGGTGGCTGCTGAAGAAAAACTCAAAGTACCTTCCGGTATCAGTTGCCCATTACACACCCGATACAAATGCAGAACCGTTAGGGTCTGTAACCAGCAGAAAAAAAGGAGATGACAGAATACAAAGGGCTGGAAAGCCTAACCAAGCTTGCGCAGATCTCCAGGCTGGCAAACGAGCTACGTAGATAAATCCATTGGAATACATCACTTGAAAACTAGATATTGACATATTCCGATATCGCGAATAGTCTGTTGCCGAACCCATAGCCTCATAAGGTGCCTCATGCGACAGACTAATGATTCAAACCAGAACTATCTTCCCGACAGCAGCTATGAGCTGTTTATCGACAACCAGTGGGTCTCGAGTGAGCATGGCGAGACCTTAAACATTATCAACCCAGCTAACGGGCAAACCATCACCAGCATTCCGAACGCAACGGCGGCCGACGTTGACCGGGCAGTAAAGGCTGCGCAACGCGCTTTCACTACCTGGCGTACCACCGCGCCATCGGAGCGCGCTAATGCTTTGTTAAAGATCGCCGACCTACTTGAAGCTGATGCTGAGCGATTTGCTGTTCTAGAAACACTTGATGTAGGCAAACCCATTCGCGAAAGCCGCACCATCGATATCCCGCTGGCAATCGACCATTTCCGCTATTTTGCTGGTGTGATCCGAAGCCATTCCGACGAGGCAGTCATGCTGGACGAGCAAACACTGAGCATCGCTCTCAGCGAGCCACTTGGTGTCGTGGGCCAGGTGATCCCATGGAATTTCCCTCTATTGATGGCCGCATGGAAAATCGCTCCGGCAATCGCGGCAGGCAATACTGTCGTAATTAAACCGTCCGAGCTGACCCCGGTCACCATCTTTGAACTGGCAAAGATTTTCGCCAAAGTTTTACCCGCCGGCGTAGTCAATATCGTGACCGGAACAGGTACGGCAGCAGGCCAAGCACTTCTGGATCATCCGGATCTGCGCAAGCTGGCCTTCACTGGCTCAACCCGTGTAGGCGAGCTCGTCGCCAATGCAGCAGCAAAGAAGATCATTCCGGCGACCCTGGAACTGGGTGGCAAGTCGGCCAACATCGTTTTTCCGGATGCTAACTGGGACAAGGCCGTTGAAGGTGCCGCGCTCGCAATTCTATGGAACCAAGGCCAAGTCTGCGAATCCGGCGCTCGGTTGTTTGTTCATGAATCAATCTACGCCCGTTTTCTTACTGCTCTTAAACACAAGTTCGAAGGCGTGCGTGTTGGCAACCCAATGCACCCAGACACCATGATGGGTGCCCAGGTTAGCAAAACGCAGATGGAGCGCATTCTTGGCTATATCGACATCGCCAAGCAGGAAGGTGCTGAGGTGTTGATCGGAGGCAATCGCCTCACAGGTGGCGAGTACGATGCAGGATTTTTCATTGAACCAACAATCCTAGTTGGCGTGCGTAACGACATGCGCGTTGCCTACGAAGAAATTTTCGGCCCGGTTCTGTGTGTGATTCCGTTTAAGGATGAGGCTGAGGTCATCGCTATGGCAAATGACTCTGAGTACGGCCTCGCGGGTGCGGTTTGGACCCAAGACCTTAACCGCGCCCTACGGGTCGCACGCGCAGTTGAAACCGGGCGTATGTGGGTTAACACCTACCATGAAATCCCAGCTCACGCCCCTTTTGGCGGCTACAAGAAATCCGGCTTAGGACGGGAAACTCACAAGTCAATGCTGGAAGCGTACAGCCAGAAGAAGAACATTTATATCAGCCTCAACGAAGCACCCCTTGGCTTGTTCTGACCTCACAAAGCCAACTTTTAACTCACAATATTCATAATTTTAGATATTCAGGTAAGCAAAATGAAACAGACCGCACTTTTTGAAACCACACAGCTGGGTCCATTCACGCTCAAGAGCCGCATTGTGCTGCCCCCACTGACGCGTTCACGCAGCTCTCAACCCGGCAATATTCCAAACGACCTAATGGCCACTTATTACCGTCAGCGATCCGGTGCTGGTTTCATGGTTACTGAAGGCACCCAGATCGAACCCCGAGGCCAAGGGTACGCGTGGACCCCGGGTATCCATAGCGCAGAACAAATCGAAGGCTGGCGCAAAGTGACGGACGCTGTCCACGCCAAAGGAGGGGTGATTTTCGCTCAACTTTGGCATGTAGGCCGAGTGTCGCACACGTCATTGCAACCTGACGGCGAAGCCCCCATCGCGCCATCAGCCATCCGCGCAGACAGCGTCAAGGTGTTCATTGAGACCGGCCCCGGTGCCGGGGCCTTGGCCGACCCCTCGTCACCGCGCGCGCTGTTGACTAGTGAAGTCAAAGAACTGGTTGAGCTATACGCTCAAGCCGCTCGCAATGCCTTGGAAGCAGGGTTTGACGGTGTGGAGCTTCACTGCGCGAACGGATATTTGGTTAACCAATTCATCTCTGCCCACACCAACCAACGTGAGGATGAATATGGCGGCTCATTGAAAAACCGACTGCGTTTCTTGCGCGAAATCACCCAGGCCGTTGCCGGCGTCGTGGGTAAGGAGCGCATGGGTGTCCGCTTTGCCCCCCTATTCGCGACCACAGATGAAGAGCGCGTATATCTAGGTTTGGTCGAAGAGGATCCGCATCAGACCTACATCGAGGCCATAAAGATTCTAGAGGACGTGGGTATTGCGTATCTGTCACTCGCTGAAGCCGATTGGGATAACGCACCCGAGTTGCCTGAATCTTTCCGGAAAGATGTTCGAAAGACTTTTAGCGGCAAGATTTTATATGCCGGTAAGTACACCGCTGAACGCGGAAACCGGGTAATCAACGCTGGGTGGGGTGACCTGATCGCTTTTGGTCGCCCGTTCATTGCGAACCCCGATCTGCCTGCTCGCATCGCCAACAATTGGCCTCTTAATCCAGTAGACCCGGCTAGCATGTACGGCGGTACCGAAAAAGGTTACACCGACTACCCTACTTACCAACCCTAAACAATGACCGCCGCGCCCTAGGCCACTGGGGCGTGGCTCGCGTTCACCAACAAAGGACGACAAGCATGTACCAACCAAGCACAATTGACTATCAGGAGCATAGAGGATTTAAACATACCTTCAGGCAAGGTCAACTCAGCCTGGGCCTATTTTTCCCTTTGGAGGCTTTTGAAGGGGATACACCCAGCATGCAGAATCAGGTGACGCTAGCCAAGCGAGCTGAGGCTCTTGGTTTTTCAGCGCTTTGGTTTCGCGACGTCCCCCTCCGAGATCCTAGCTTTGGCGATGTTGGCCAGGTCTTTGACCCTTGGGTGTACCTAGGCTATATCGCGGCCCATACGACAACTGTCGCATTAGGTACCGCTTCCATCGCCCTCCCTTTACGTAATCCTTTACACACAGCGAAGGCCGCCGCGAGCGTCGATCAGTTGAGCGAAGGTCGCTTGCTACTGGGGATGGCCTCAGGCGATCGTCAGGTAGAGTTTCCAGCATTCAACATCGATCCGGACAAGCGAGGTGAGACCTTCAAAGAAAGCTACGAAGTGATACGCAAAGCCCATCAAACCCACTTCGAGTCCATACACTGGAGTGGCGGCGAGATGACGGGCGCAGACCTCATTCCTAAGCCGACAACCCGTGAAATCCCATCATTCGTGACCGGGCATAGCCGGCAGTCGCTAGATTGGATCGCGCGTGAGAGCCATGGATGGGTTAACTATCCCCGACCGCCAAAAATACAACAATTGATTATAGATGATTGGCGGCAAGCGGTATTAAAACAGTGCGGGACTATATACAAGCCATTCTTGCAGTCACTTTACATAGATCTGCATGAGAGCCCTTCCATGCCACCCACGCGTATCCATCTTGGGTTTCGCCTGGGACGTGATCATCTCCGGGCCTTTTTGGAAAATCTTCAAGAAATCGGTGTGGACCACGTAATTCTTAACCTCAAGTACGGTAAACGCCCCGCAGCGGAGGTTATTGAGGAGCTAGGAACGTACATCACCCCTTACTTTGGCTCAAGAGTGGCCGAGCACGCGACCTGACAAGACAATAGGTTTCGGTCAAAATAAGCCCATCTAAGCGATAGACGGACTGTAGAGGCCACTTCAACACCTTTCAATTTCTTGCGTGAGCTAGGAGAATATCTGAATATCGCTAAAAATAGGTATCGCAAAATTTATGACTATTGACGTCAATGAAGCCCTGAAAGCTTTGGCTAACCCAATGCGCCTTGCCATTCTCAATTGGTTAAAGGATCCCAAGGTGAGTTTCCCCGAGCAGGAAGTCGATCCAGAAATAGTAGGTGTGTGCGTCAGCATCATTCAGGCGCGCACTGGCCTCTCGCAGTCCACAACATCGCTCTACCTTACCGCTCTACAACGCGCACAGTTGGTTACATCCCAGCGAGTCGGCCCGTGGACATACTACAAACGCGATAACGAAAAAATTAACGCCTTTTTCAAAGCTCTGGAAGAGATAATCTAGAGGTTAAGAAGCTCTTTATGGGTTCTGGCCAGAGAATAGGAAAAAGTCCATATTCAGGTTAGCCCGATATGCGCCTGGGCGCTTAATACCCTCTCATAACTGCTTGGGTACCCAATATTCGATGGTGTTTTTAAATTTCCGTAGCGTACAGTGGGTACTCACTGCACTTACATGTTTTAAGTGGGAGCACTCATCCCGCGGCCGCCCATGCTCAAGGAGCTTTTGATGAAAACAGTCCAAGACTTAGTAACGCTCGCCAAGCAGCATATCCGCGAGATTGAGCTAAAGGATGCCGATAAGGCCATTCGTGAGGCTGACGCACTGATTGATGTGCGCGAAGCTGACGAATTTAACGCCGGACACATTCCAGGCGCGATCAATATTCCCCGAGGCCTGCTGGAATTCAAGCTTAGCAGTGATCCCGAGTTAGGGAAGCGTGATCTAAAACTAGTGCTTTATTGCAAAACCAGCGGCCGCGCTGCACTGGCTGGCAGCGCCTTAAAAGAGATGGGGTACTTACACGTAATGTCGATAGTAGGCGGCTTTGACGCTTGGAGCGCCAAGGGTAAAGCAATTGATCTACCTCGACTCCCTGCATTCGGTTAACACCATAGATCTTAGAGAAATCGCGAATTTTTAATTGATTTCCAAACAATATCTCTAGACCGGGACATCAAGCATCCAATCTATACTCCGTCATCGGCGTTGTACTCCGTACTTTGACCTTAACTGCAATTAGTGGAGATAGCCCTGACTTGCGCCAGTCATTCTTGATCACTTTGGTCAGGGGCAAAAATAGCCTCTTCTGCTAAATACATGGTCATTTTTTGGTAGGCCTTATCCCAAGTTCTGCGGGCTGCGCTGAATGGCTGAGGAACAGACTTGTGCACATCACCTAGCGTGATCATAGATTAGAATCCGCGTACCTGCCGTTCAATGCGTGCTCGCCGGTTCAAAAGAGAATCCAGATGTTGTAACTGAATTAAATCAGTCATTTTCTACGTCTAAAACTAAAAGCATCTCTTAGCTCACCTCAAGTAAATCCACGTGCAGCATCTTTTGGGTAGCGTAAGTCAGTAACTTCAGCCAAAGAAGGTTGAATGTTTTTGCCATGCCAGGCCAAACATCGCTCACTAGCAGCAATGCCTTTCATTATACGAAATTGAGCATCCAATATCTCAGCATAGCTAAGCTCAGAGACCGGCACGCCTGCGGCTGCAGGTTCAGGGTTAAGTCAGGCGGCCCCAGCCTGACCGATCGTAAGGAATTGGCTAAAAATTTCTTGATGCTTCAACCTTTCAAGCGTTGAAGTATCCCCGCCCCCCCCCGCATGTAGACCATACCGTCTTGGGATAGGAAAACAGCTCTTCTGGCACGGCGGCATGGGAAGTCTCACCAGGACATTTAGGCAAACCAGTAATGGGCAACAATTAGCGAGAATTGTTTTACGCGGCCTGATATAGCTGTAAGTCGGTGTCTTTGTGATATTGCCAAAACAAAATACGAACTCCCTCATGGAGCATAAGGCAATTACTTGGCAGTATATGTGTACCGCGTTTTTCTCCAGACCTTTATCGTATCCACCATACAGAAAGCCAAAGAGCTTGCTCTGTAGAAACCTTGAAGGCGCTCATATAAGCAGTCAGCCTCAAGTCAAAATTATTCTGGAGGTATGTAAAATGAAAGTTTCAAATCGTCGGTTTTCTAACGTGTTAGTGGGATTTGTATCAGCCGCTGTGTTAATTGGTTCCTCTTTTAGTATTGCCCATGCTGAGAGTAATGTAGAGCATCTTATAGACTTGCGCACCAAGTCAGTCGAGAGCAGCGCATCGCTACTTGGCTTTTCGGTTAACCGTGATTTGAGTGAGTACTTGGTGGAGGATGGGTCTGACCGTTTGCGGAAGTTGTTGCGTGGCTCAGACTGGGAAGTAACACCTAGCGTCGGCACCGTTTGATTTTGCCCAAGAACCCGACCGGCTCGACAGACCTTTACCGAGGTAATGGTTTGTTCCGGTCGGGTTCGCTTTTTTGCCTTATCGCTACTCCGAGGAGTCTGGGGCCGCTTACATTACCTGTTAACACCCGTCGCCATGACCCCCTCAAATTTTCGCCAGCAGGCTTAAAACCGTCTGTGATACGATCCTAGAGGCATCTTGATGAACAGCAGGACACTTGTAACAAGTGATGGAAAAGGTTTCAGTTCACGCCAATCACAGTGGTGCAGCCCTGTCATTCGTCGAAAGCTTGGTTCTCGGACGCCCCGGCATGAGACCGGAGGATCTCGGTGCCCATCCTTTGAAAAAGGCACGTTCATTCGGTGATACCCAACTGATCACTGCATCTGCCTTAACCAGATACTCTGCAACCAGTTCATTCAAATTTTTTCTCAACTCAGTGTCGTGATACCCTATCAAACCGATGCCGAGCCGCTGGTATTTATTCTTTCCCCCTTCACGTTGTAGCGCTGCCCTGTTGCAACTGAAAAAGTTGCCATGGCCACCTGTCACATTCTCTTGCCAGTAGCGTCCAATGATGTCTGCAATTCGAAGATCAGATTTCCTCTTGGAACCATCGAACATTAAAAGCACGTGAAGGTGAAACCCTTTCAATATCCCGTACTCGAGCTTCGCGACGGAACCAACCATATCTGGAACCAACCCGGCCTTCACCTCACTATAGAGAAACGACCAATCCTGCTTAACCGAGGCTAGATCCTGCCTAAAAAAATCTTCCCGCTCTAGGAAGTAGCCCTTGCGGTAACCCAGCTCAAGTCGGATTACCAACAAGCGCGCACGATAGGAAAACAGCTGTTCGATGTAGGTGAGGATACTGCGTCTACGCTGCACAGCCCCTTTATCCATTTTTGCCCGCAACCAGCCAAGCCCCTGTGCACGACTGCCCTCACGTATCGCTCCAACAAGCTCGTTCCCTATTGCGACCAATCTAAATTTAGGCACAGTGAAATACTCGACCTTTAACGCCTCATAGGACTCCTGATAACCACGAGAGCTCTCCAGAAAAACCCGACTGAATGGATTAATGCCATAAACTTCCGAGGTTTCATAGTCTCTTGAAATTGACCTGGTCCTAACTACAAGCCACATAAGATTCCTGCCGGTTTCACTGCTGTAAACCCGCGGACCTCTCGGACCATCAACTACCTCGAAATGCAGATCGTTCGAATCGATCAGTTTGATAACAATAGCTTCCAGCTGTTTCGACAAATTATAAATATCGCCTTCTTCCAGAAAGGCCATCTTAGTGGATGTGAGCCTGTCATTATCAACCCCATCCACAAACCTTATCTCATTTTCCATACATCTACCCCAATAGAATTAGATTACCCTTACTTATACAATGACTCATTCAATATATTTGCCTATTGAGTAGTACTCCACTGGTACTACTCATCTATCACTTTATTGCGCCTCCATCATATTCATTATTAAGTAATAACATATATTCCTTAAACTGCTTATCATTAGACCCCAGTTAACACCGGGTATCGCCCCATGATTACGGTAAATAATTATAGTATGGACTCCCCGATTTGATATGGAACAAAAACTCCAGTGTCATTCTGCAATCGTTGAGAATCCCCTAAAAGATATGGATCAAAGTCGATAAACTTGATTCTTCCATACTGGACGACCCGCACAAACCCCAGACCGGCGAGATACTCCAGCGCGTCGTTCCTTCTGCTTTTCTTACGCCCACAGGAAGGGCCAAGTTGAAGCACACTATTCTGTTTGATGTATCGGATATTCCTTGACTTAAACTTTTGAAACCAGCGACTCAGCTCCTCAGCGTCCCTCACCACCTGCGGTATCTCCCTGAATATTCGGGAGAACTCATCAGAACATCGAAAGCATATTGCGATAGCGTCATACAATGTCTGGATACCAATTCGAGACTCAAGCCCGTTCTCGAACGCGTGTAAAAGTGCTGCTACCCTGGCTATATTTTCCGCCAACTTTGACGCATGATCGTTGAGGCCCTCGAATCTTCCCCCCGGGCGGATTTCCTGCTCTATCGAATTACTAACAGCTGTAAAATAGGCGCTCGCATCAGCATCGAAACTGATCGACAGCCTGGTTTCAGATCCCTGCTCAAGCTTTTCTTTCATAGCGTCGAGCAACTCGGCCGCCCGATCAGAAAACGAAGCAAGAGCTTCCCACGTGCCCGAAAAGCCATTCTCGAATCGTGTTCCCTGTGTAGACTCAGGTGAGAAGCAGATAAAGCGAGCCCAGAGCCCACTACCCCGAGACTCTTCTCCCTTGTTCTCGAGGTAGGCTTGAAGTGAGCTTGGTTGGACCATCATCGACAACGTAAGGCGACCGGACAGAATCTGGAAGCTTTCCGAAGAGCGACGATCGACTGAACAGTCAGCCCCTCCCCAAAGACTATTCAGTAGCGCCAGATCCTGAAAAGCATACCCTTTGAGCAGACTCCCGCCCTCGCTGGACACTAGGGCAGCATTTTTGTGGTTACTATTCATGCCATGCAACAGCGCCTCTACTGTAGCGTCATCGTAAAGTAGCTTGAATTCTCGAGGCCTGACAGGTTCCTCCTGACTCAGGTCAGTCAGTTCATCGAGAAGCCCAGTTACATTGGCTTTCGCCGCCTTGAGCTTGGCGATTTCCCTTTTCTTCACCTTCATAGCTTGTGTCCAGACATCATGTATCAACTGCCACTCTTCCAAACACTTCTCGTGCAAGACCCGTTGTTCCCGCTGATAACGTCGTATCGGTTCAAGAAACGCATTTTCCACCCCAGTTTTACGCTCGCCTGAAACCGCAATAGCCAAAGCCATTATGGAAACAGGACAGCGCTTGCCGATTGGGAGCTCCACGTCCACAAGGCCCTGCAAAGCCACTGATTGGCAGGTCAACGCCGCCATCAGAGCCAGCCCTTGGGGCGCCTTGGTATTAGCAGAAACCTCCTGAACGGCAGCAAAGGTTAGTGGCAACCTTTGCTCCGAAATGCCGAACTGCAATCCCCAAGCAGGTAAAGTGGCTGTTGCAGGCCCAATGTAATAGCTCCTCAATGTCATGACTTCACCTTCTGCGTACAGTTTCCTTCACGTAGCTGTTTACGCCCCTCTATCCACGCATCTATTTCATCTGCATCCCAGGCTACAGCGCCACCTTTTGCACTCATAGTTGCTACCAACCGAAGCTGTCTTGGAAAGCTCGGGTCGTGGTACCGGCTTCTTGGGTTCAGTCTGTTATAAAGTGACGAACAGGAAAGTCCTGTACGGAAACTGACCTCTCCGATTCGCAGGAGACGTTTGTGCTTACTCATTGCTTTGTCCTCGTTCCGCCTTATCGCGTTTAGCAACGATGATGGAGCGACCAAAAGGATGGAAACAAATTTCTGGATTTGTTTGAGGAAAGGGATAACCGGACAAAAGAAAAACACTGGATTCGAGGTCGTGGCCCCCTGCCGCATGGACTGCACAATCAGTAAATGTGGCACCTGAGGGCACGCATTGCGCTAAATCCGCTACTAGTAGCTTGAGTAGCAATTTCTATATCGACGACCAAAGCAAACGCCGTCGTTGCCGCGATATACGGGCTACGTGAAAGTCGAAAATGTATATTCGTTTGGCCCGTCAAATAAGGTCGTTGTAGTGTCGACGGGTGAACTCGGCCAGATGGGCCCTGCTACGATCTACGCTATAAGCTTCGACACCCGGCAGTAATCTATCATCGGTGCTAAACGGATAGACGAGGGCTCAGAGCTTCCCAAGTATTCGCCGAAGGAAATAAACTAAACCTCAAGAAAGAAGATGAAACGACCGTTATATACAACAACGTGATGACTGATCGATACAGCCAGACTTATGCGGGTAAACCCCTGAAGCTCTGCCGCCGGGAAGCACTGCACCTCAAAGGCTCAGGCTGATAAATTGATATCGAAAAAAAACCGAGAGATCGTTAACCGCTCGGCTTTGGAACTGCTGGAAACTCTATCGGGTAATAACAGGACAGTTCTCTCTGTTCGGCGTCTTCACGTCGGCTCCTACGCACCGTGTCCACACGCACAATATTCAGAATACGCTCGTCATCTTTACCCCTGAATCAGTTAAAACGGCCTACCAATGAAGATGAGGAGTAAAATGAGTGCCGTGGGAAATCAGCTTTCCACCTTATTTGGATTGCTCAGGTCAGGTCAGAATGCAACACCAAATTGCTTCTCAAGGTCAGATTTAAGCTCCGCTGCACGCCGGGAAATTGCCTCCCACTGGGCAAGACTCCTACCACGCAAGGTTTGTTCAAGAAAGGCAGTTAACTCAAACCTTTTGCTCATATTAATCCTGCTATAAAGTTTTAAATTGTCACATGAAAGATCCAGATACTGCTTGGTATTGTAAAGCGTCTCAATCTGGCGCCGGTGATACAGCACCGCAGTTGGGGCTAGCTCTTCCTTTGCGTTCACCTTACGTCCACCTACAAGAAAATTGTTCTTTATCAGTGGAATACGCGGATCGTGTTTCTCCCCGTTGCAATAGCTCCAAGCCATTGCCAGAACGCAAAGATTTCTTTTTTCGCGTAACTCCCAATACAGATCATTCGCGTTCAAATCTCTCTCTTTCAGGTCACCTACTATCCATTCTGCGCATGAAAAAAAACGTGGCAGGTGCTGACATTTCAGCACACGCCACTCAGATTTCGCGATAGGGCTACCCTTCCCCAGCACTTCCAGCACCCAGTCGCTAAAGGTCTCTGGCTCCCTGTATGATGGAATCGAGTGCACATCGAGCAACTCAAGTGAAATAAGCAGTTTTTCAATCGAATTGCTTGCCAATATTTCGAAGCGCTCGTATTCCGCGCATTCCCATCGCCCCCGATTTAATAGGGCGCTTAATAACAGGCGCGCTGCCAAAGAGTCGGGGTGGGCATCATCTTCCACGGGTAAATCGGATTCAAAGTACGTCTTCCAATACTCGGAAGTCCAAGCATAGGCCGCGAGCGTTTCCTCATATTTACGGCTCGTAGGTACATCCAGCAGACGCTGCTCCTGCACGGACGCCGACAGTTGCCATATCCCCTCCAAGCGATAATACATTTCCGTTGCCTTGATGTCGGGCAAGGAGCCACCAGGCGGATACCATATCCCGAGAAGCGGTTCGAAGCGCGATTTCTCCTCCGTTTTAAGCTGACTAACCAGAGCTTCGAGGTAAAACTGTCGATACCGTGCCAACACACCCACTTGTTTTATCGCGTCCCGAACATGCTGCGGAGCAGATGATTTTTTGGCCGAATATGCCGCCCCTGACCACAAACTACCCACTAGCGCAATCAGACTCGAATCTCTATCATCGTCCGCTACTCCCGGGAGAGGCGCTTCCAGCAACAAATTGCTGGACCACTGCTGATAGTGGCATGCCATGTTAGAGCAAAGCTCTACGTACTCCCTTTCTTCGACCTCATAAGCTTTTTTCTGAGCCTGCGACCAACCGAGAGTCAAACCCTTGTATGACTGCTCAGTTACATCAAGTATGCTCAGGATGTTTTCGCGAACTCGTCCGATCCGGGCAATTGGTACATAATCCGGTACTTTTAGATCTGTCGACTTCATCCGAGAGTCCCGCCTTCAGCAAACAAGGCAGGGGTTCTGTGCGGTTGGAAAGAAAGCCCCATTCGCAAAGGCCGTTTCAGGTAATCAGGCTCGTTTCTGCGCCGCCGATGAGCGTGATAGAGGATATCCCCAGGATGGATAAAAAAAATGGTTCCCGTGTTCATGTGATATCCGCCACCAAAGGTTCGTTGAGTGACCAGTCATTTTTCGATATTCGAACGAATTGCGCGAGCGAGGCTTTCGATTTACTCCCCACATGCTGCGACGTTCTTACGAGCGGGGCATTATCAAGTCACCCTGCACGGCGCCCTTCCCCTCTTCGATAAAATCAGAAAGCTGGTATAGCCATCTCTGCTGATCCGCCGAAAAGCTTTCATGCATGCTATCTGATACCACGAGCTGCAGACTGTTACTTTTCATCTCGTCGGTCTGTGAGGCACTGATTCCTGCCTCTATTGTGGCTAGATATTTGCGATCCAGACGGTCGCCTTCAGAAAGCACCTGTCGTCACTTGCCCTTACAGGTGGTCTTGGCCCCCAGTAGGAAAATCCTGCTCACGTCATATCCTAGCTCGTGGTAGGCCTGGAAGCTAGGAAACAGAAAGTCGGGTTTGGCCTTATGTAATGGTTTAATTTCCTCGGAC
>TARA_R110000868_G_scaffold81946_2_pt1 | contig 57393 bp, 64 predicted proteins | sample TARA_R110000868 | Tara Oceans TARA_R110000868 (sample SAMEA4397489) | marine metagenome | biome: Polar Biome; feature: [SRF] surface water layer (ENVO:00010504); material: water (ENVO:00002006), including particulate matter (ENVO:01000060) such as... | depth 5 m | reverse complement strand
TCGCTGATTTCTCTTGGATTTATATGGCAGATGCGACAGAACCAACTCTATTGGAGATAGATTTTTATTTAGATCAAAAATGGTTTTGTCATCTTCTGTGTTGAATTTAAGTATTTTCACTTTTAACTCTTCAAATAAATCGATTAAAGGAATTTCGTCAGTTATGAAATCTAAATCGTAAATGTCTTTTTTTGCTGAACGGTTTGCTGCGCTAATTAATTTGAACAGTCCAATATCTTTTTTGGAAAGTAATTTGATATTGTCTTTGACTTCAATATCATAAAGATTCTTCATATTTTGAAGCAATTCTACTTTTATTGTTTCGCCTTGTTTGGTATCAATGAAAAACCGAATAAAACTGAATTGGTCGTTAATATCGCAAGGATCATCAAAGCTTCTGGCTCTTGCTCCATAATACTCTTAACTTCTTCGATAACTTTATTAAAACCTTGTTTCCCAATAATATTTGGATAAAATAAATCTATGTCCTCTGAAATTCTATGATTGTATTGGAATGCTAAATTCGTACCTCCACCTAAAGAAAAATCAGATAATGATTGTATGCTTTGTAATTGGGAAATGATTTCGCAAATTGCTGGAGAAACTGCCTTCATAAATTATAATGAGAAGCGAAGAAATGGTTCAACATTGTATCTTTTGGCTACCAATAGGCATACTTTATTGCTTATATTTTCTTTTGTTTGTTTTAGGTATTTAACAATCATTTTATGAGAATATAAACTCTCCAACTTTTGAATATCAGTTTCAAAAGTATCTGGAGTTGTTGCGTACAATGCTCTTGGGATTATAATATCCTTGTCTCTAGAGAGGTTAAGTTTACTATGATCCATATCCCAAAATAAGTGCTTGGGAAAAATGGCCGCTATGTTTATTTGTGATTTCACTGTACAAAATTAGTGAATTTGTACTATTGTAGTATACGAAGATTAAAAAAATTGTGATTTATAAAAATTGCAAACCTAAATATGCATAATAAACTTGATAGGTTTATTATGTAGATTTAGGTTTATTATATTGATCGTTAATATGTTATTAGGTTTTTATTTCATACTTAAAGCCAATTTGGTATCTTGAATAGTGGCAGGGTGTTTCTTTATGAACTATAATAGCATGTTATGTAACACAGCTTGTCGAAGGTTTTTGTTGCCCATTTCGTAACTTTATTTTTACTACAAAACTTCATTGGGCATACAAAAACTTTTGGAGCGTTGGCAAAGGAGTGCCATTTGAAACATAAAACTTCCTCAATATAACTGAACTCTTTTTGATGTGATTTTGATATTTAGGAAGTTTTCTTGATTAAGACATTAGCGAAATAAAGCAAACGGCAGCCTTGAGTTTAGGAATACTTGGACTAAATGAAAGTTTTGTGCAGCTGAATGAGATAATGGTTGGCTTTAATGTGCCTTTCGTAACATTTGAGCATAGACATGGGGCAAATCACTATTTTCTATTGCTTCAGCTGCTCTTTCAACATCATACTTAACACGAACAAATTCTACACCAATACTCTCTCTCTTAAACACACTACTGTTTTTATCTAATGTTATTATTGCAGTTACTGAATTTAATATACGATGATATGGCTTATGAGTATGTCCGAAACACATGATGTCAGCATCGGCATTTTCCATAATGCGAGGCATACTTTTTTCGTCTCTGTCTTACATTTGCGACATTTAAGTAAAGATTGTATTCAATTATTAAATAATGCGGAAGCCATAATTGATATTAATATTATGGAGGATCCAACTTATAAATTGGTTGTCAATGAAGTTTAAAAAATAGAAATATAAAAGCTGTCGGCGATGTCGATAGAAATTGCGAAATTAATAAAACGTTAATTGTTTATTAATCAGATACTTAAAAAATTTAAGCTTTCATTTTTTTTTGTAAATTTACTAGCCTAGATTTATGAAATCCAGATTAACAAATAACTTTAAAATTAACAACAAAATGGCAATAGCAAGAAAACGTTCAGAAGTAGAAGCCGAAATCAAAGAGCATTTAGGCATCATTCCAGGATTCATGAAAGATATTCCCGATGCGTATTTAGATTTTGAATGGGAATTATTCAAAAGCCTTCAACTGGGGGAAACCCTTATTCCTAATAAATACAAAGAATTAATGGGGGTTGCATTACATTCAGAAACTAAATGCAGATTTTGTACATTGTTTCATACAGAGACAGCAAAACTCTTTGGTGCAACAGATGCAGAAATACAGGAAGCGGTTCATTATGCAAAAATGTCGCTTGGCTGGAGTGCCTACCTTAATGGCATGCAAACCGATTATGACGAGTTTGCTGGCGAATTAAAACAGATAGGCAATTATGTGAAAGAAAATATGGCACAACATGCACATTGAAAAAAAAAACAATCTGGTTTTTCATATTACACTCAGCGGTTATGAATTAGCTACTTTAATTACATCGGCACGCTGGGTGGCAGAAGGCGCTAAAGGTAAACTTACAACTGAAGCCATAGAACAGTTGAAACAGGTAGTTTCCAACTATGACAGGGCAGCTGATAAGCTTACAGAGCGAGAATCGGAATGAATAATGATATTCTTTTTGGATTCTCGCTTTTTTTGACGGTATATTCACATTATTTTATTGATGTAAAATCATGGAATATCCACTTTATATATGATTGTGGATTAGTGTTGATTTATTTTAAATCAATTTGAAATAAATATTAATGTAATACAAACCTGTTAGAATAAAAGTAATTCCTGCTACCATTCGCATTACTTTTTCAAACTTGGTAATGACATTAAATTTTAACTATTACTTGTTTAAGACTTTTTAACTAATAATAAAAAAACGAAACCGCTTACTTTACAACATAATTCACAGAAAAAGTGGCTATTCCCATCCAACCTTCGCCTACTTTTTCGCCACGAGTGATAACATTTATTTCTCTACCAAAACCTACCGAAATTCCTGCATTCCATTTGCTCGAAATGTTATATTGATAGCCAACATTTGCCCAAGGTTGTACTACTAAATTGTATGTAGTTCCTGATGTTGGGTTTGAAGTTTGTATGCCATCTTGCCATTCTGTCCACATATTCCAAGTATCTAAAGTTACTCCAACAAAAGTTTTACCTTTCCACCAAGACGGAAAATATTTAACTATGCCAACACTACCTCCAAATCCTTTTGCTACTTCGTCATCATTGTAGCCACTAAAATCTTGTCTATTTGCAAAATTTCCTCCAATACGGAAACGCAATGCCCAATCTTCTTTTATGAAAACATTAGATGTTATCATTGGCATAAAACCTACCGGATATAATTGTAGTTCTGTTCCGATTTCTATTTTTTTATTGGCTCTATTTTCTGCTGTTTGTGAGAATGATTGCATTGAAGCTAAAAATGACCCAAAAAGAAGTAAATTTTTAAAATTCATAATATGTTGTTTTTAAGATTAATAAAATAGAAAAACACTCCCATTACAGAAGTGTCTTTCATCAAAACAAAATAAATTGAAAAATTATCATTATTAATTGTTAAGGAACAATTCTTTTTCCAAAATTGACTAAAATATGTGGTTCTACAAATCCAACCTGTGTGGCTAATTGTTTTCCGGTTTTATCTAAAATTAATAATGTTGGATAACCTTGAATATTGAATTTACTTGCTAATTCACGACCTTCTTTTGTTTCTCCATCAACTGCAATATTAACATAGTTTGCATTGTAATAATCTCCAACTTCTTTGTCTGAAAAAGTGCGCTTTTTTAGCATTTTGCAAGGACCGCACCAAGTGGCATAAATATCTAAAAAGATAGGTTTATTTTCTGTTTTTGCTTTTTCTAATGCTTCTTGAAAAGTTCCTTTAAAAAATTGAATACCATCTGCTGTGTCTTCCTTAAAATCCACTTTTGGATTTTTAAAACTGTATAATCCAAAGGCAACTAGCGCCAATAATCCGATAAATAGGATAGTTTTCATATTTCTTTTTTTTTAAATTTAAACTAATGCAGGTTCATTTAAAACGGTTGCTTTTTCAATATTCCAATCACCTTCAATCATTCTATGAACATAACAAGCATCTGCTTGATTGAGTAATTCTGTTCTTTGTTCTTCGGTAATATCTCCTTCAATTGAAATAGCCACATTTATTGTTGTAGAAAGTTTTCCGTTTTCGCCACGCTTTACTACTTGATCTAATTCGGCTTCAACGTTTCCAATTTTCCAACCATTTTTACGAGCGATGAAACGAACTGTTGCCACTTTACACATTGCAATACTTGATAGTATTAAATCGGTAGGTGAAAATCCTAAATCGGTTCCTTTGCTGTTAATCGGTTCGTCTCCAATGATGCTGTGTTTTCCGTTGCTGATAATGGTTTGATATCCTTCGGGTAAATTTTTGAGTTTAATGTTTGTAGGCATAATTTATTTCTTTTTTTTATATTCAACTTAATTTAGGGTATAGTCGTAGAGAAATTGATTTCCTGACAAGTTGTGTAAAAATTTATATTTTAAAAATAATTTAATTGATGTCAGGATTGAAAATATATTCCGTCTAAACATTTATGAATTCAAAAAAGGATTATTCTACAACTACCGCTATTCTGCTTTTTGCTCAAAGTGAAAATATAGAAAGTGCCTTAAAACCAATTGCTTCTAACTGTAAGCAAAATATTTTGTTGTGGAAAAAAATGAATGATAGGGTTTTGAAAACCATTCAAAAAACCAATTTATCTTATTTTGTTTCAAACGAAAACAATCAAATTGGAAACACTTTTGGAGAAAAAATTACCCATTCTATTCGAGAAATTTTTGATAAAGGTTTTGAAAAAGTAATTGTAGTTGGCAATGATTGTATCGAGCTAAAAACCCAATATTTGCTTGAAGCCGAACGTGATTTAGAATTTAACGATTTGGTTATTGGTTCCGATAATAATGGTGGTGCCTATTTGATAGGTGTTACGAAATCTAAGTTTATCGCTAGTCAATTTGAAACCATTCCTTGGCAAACAAAAAACGTTTTTTCTGCTTTACAAACGCTTTACAAAACACAATCAATTGCTTATCTTCCTTGTTTGAATGATTGCAATTCAACATCCGATTTTAAAAAAGCTATTCATAAATTATCCTTTTCTAATCCTTTACGGAGTTTACTACTTTCTTTACTTCAAAATAAAACGCTTATTAATCAGAATGAAAACACTTTTTTTTCTTATAAATATGGTGCGTTAAATTTCAACAAAGGCTCTCCTTTTTCTTTCTAAATTATCATTTACATTCCAATTATTTATAACTAATTATTTTATCCAAATGAAACATTTTTATATTTGGACATTGCTGTTTATATCAACAATAGCAATGGCTCAACAAGATTTAACCGTTTCTGTTATTGATGCAGCAACACAAAAACCTATTGCAAGTTTAACAATAACCTTGCAAAACAAAAGCAGAAATATACAAGTAAGTCAAACTTCAAATAGTCAAGGTAAAACCATTTTTAGAAACCTTGAAGCTCTTGACGGGTATCAAGTCATTTCTGAAGAAACAGCTGAATATGCTACTGAAACTTCTGATTTTATAAGTATTCGCTCTAATCAAAATCCGAATGTTACTTTAGTTTTAAGAAAAAACAGTACCCAACAGTTAGATGAAGTTGTAATTTCTGCAAATTCAACTTCAAAAATAAATCGTCGTGATGCCGAAGTTTCATCAGAATTAAAAGCTGCCGAAATTCAGGAAATACCAGTTGAAGGTCGAGATATTACTCGTGTTTTGTATCGATTACCAAACGTAACACAAGCTACAGGTTTTTATCCTGAAGCTCCCAATGTGAGTATTAACGGCGTTAATGGTTTGTTCACGTCCTATTTAATTGATGGATTGGATAATAACGAACGTTTTTTAGGTGGTCAAAAATTTGCTATTCCGTCTGGATTTGTCAAAGATATTACTGTTTTGACTAGTAATTTTTCGGCAGAATATGGTTTGACAGGAAGCGGTGTTGTTGATGTTACACCACGTTCGGGTTCTAATAAACTTACTGGAGAAACTTTTTTCATTACAAGACCTGGACCTTCCATTGATGGGCAATCTTCTTTTGCTCAACGTGATTTATCAGGCAATCAAGTAAAAGATGGTTTTGCCCGATATCAAGCTGGTGGAGGAATTGGTGGAGCTTTTGTAAAAGATAAGACTTTTTATTATTTCAACTTTGAACATACGACAGATGTTAAAGATAATTTATTGAATGTGCCAACTTTAGGTGTGAATGAAACGGTTAGAGGAACTAATACGTTTAATTATTTCTCTTCAAAAATTGACCAAAATTGGAACAAGAATTTTAGAAGTTCACTTCGTGCCAATGTTGGTTTAGTTGATATAGAACGTCAAGGTGGCGGACTTGAAGGAGGTGTTGCATTTCCATCATCAGCTAATACTCAAAAAAGAAATAGTGTTTTGTTGGCACTAAAAAACTCGTATAGTTTTGGAAAATTAAGTGGAGAAACTAATATTCAATACGCTCGTTTTAATTGGGATTACGCTAATCCGTTGAATGCTAACGACCCACAAGTAGTGGTTTTAGGAACCAATGATGAAACTTTAGCTGTATTAGGTCATCCTGGATATTTGTTTAATGCAATAGAAAACACCGTTCAGGTTCAGCAAAAATTCAAATACTATTTAGACAATCACACATTGAAAGGTGGATTAAATTACATTAGAGGAAATCACGAATTGTTTGGAGGTGGAAACCCAAACGGAAATTACACTGTTAAACTGACACAAGCTCAAATTGATGCTTTAAATGAAAGTGGTGTAGGGAGTAATTTATCTATTAATGATATTCCAGCAAATGCGACCGTTGTGAATTATAATGTGGAATTGCAACCAACTTCTTTTGGAACGCATCAAGATATTTATTCGGCTTATGTAGAAGATTTATGGTCAGTTACTGAAAAGCTAAATATTACACTTGGGTTGCGTTATGATTATGATAATTTATCGAAAGGTGGAAATGATAAAGGCGACTATAATAATTTAGCTCCACGATTTAATTTTAATTATAAATTGACTAATAACAGTAGTTTTCGTGGCGGTTATGGTATTGCTTATGATAAAATTAATTATGCAATTTATAGTGATGCTTTGCAACAAAATACAAAATCGGCAGATTATAGAACGCAGTTGCAGCAATTTATTAATTTAGGTGTTTTGCCTGCTAATACTAATCTTGATGCTATTACTTTTAATGGAAACATTTCGGCAAGTTTAGTAAATGTAACTTATTTACAAGGACCAAGTGGTGACCAATTGCAAGGACAACGCGAAGGCGCTTTTTCTAACGAGCGACGTATTTTAAATCCGAATGGTTATGACAATCCTTACTCGCATCAGTTTTCTTTAGGCTATCAATTACAGGTAGATGAAAACAAATTATTTTATGTTGATGTTGTTCACAATCGAGGTGAAAATTTGTTTCGTTTGAGAAATTTGAATGCTGCTTCTGAATACACGATTGACCCTAATAATGTTATCGTTAGAACACAAGCTGAAGCTGATGCTACCAGACCTATTCCAATTGTGAATGGAACAGCTACTATTGATGGGCAAACCGTTACAGGTGTTGCCAGAAATGTGGTGATGAGCGAAACGGAAGGGAAATCAAGGTATTATGCTTTGAGTTTGAATTATCAAAAAACCAAAGGAAATGATAATTACTCTTATCGTTTGAACTATACCTTATCGTCTTTAAAAAACAATACGGAAGACATCAATTTTAGAGCAATAGATGGTAATAATTATGGAAATGAATGGGGACCTTCAATTAACGATAGAACCCATAATATCAATGGAATTTACAGTTATTATCCGTTTAAAGGAACTACTATAACTTTGGCTGGATTGCTACAAAGTGGTCAACCTATAAATCGTATTCCAATTGGATTTGGAACTACCGATTTGAACGGTGACGGCTCCGGTTTTAGTGATGCTTATCAAGGCAATAGCGACCGTTATCCGGGTGAAAGCAGAAATAGCGATCGTTTGCCTTGGAGTACTACTTTTGATCTTGGTTTGCAACATCAATTTAAAATTACTGTTGCTACTAAATTAGAATTTAGAGCCGATGTTTTTAATGTTCTTAATGCTGAAAATTTAAGCGGTTATAGCAATAATGCCACTCAAAGTAACCAAATTCAAGGTGGTTCTACTGCTAGTGGATTATTTACCAAACGAAATGCCTCGCCACCAAGACAGTTTCAGTTTGGTGTAAGGTATTTATTTTAATGTATACTATTAAGATGACCTCACAGAATTTTAAAATTTGTGAGGTTTTTATCAAACTTGAAATTATAAACTAAATTTACTAAAGATGAAAATAGCTATTTTAGATGATTATCAAAATATAATTAAGGAGCTCGATTGTTTTAGGATGCTTGCAGGTCAAGATATAACAATACTTCATGAAACTGAAAAGGATAAGACATTACTTGCTGAAAAAATTAAAGATGCCGAAATTATCGTTTTAACCAGAGAGAGAACTGAAATTGATGAAGCACTTTTATCAAAACTTCCTAAATTAAAATTAATAAGCCAAACAGGAAAAATTTCAAATCATCTTGATTTAAAAGCTTGTTCAAAATACGGAGTTTTGGTTTCTGAAGGTATAGGTTCTACAGTAGCCCCTGCAGAATTGACATGGGCATTACTTATGAATACTGTTAGACAAATTCCTCAGGCAATTGATGGAATGAGAAAGGGAAAATGGCAGACAACAATTGGGACTTCAATAAGTGATAAAACAATTGGCATTTGGGGTTATGGGAAAATAGGTCAACGTATAGCAAACTACGCTAAAGCATTTGGAGCAAAAGTCCTAGTTTGGGGTAGTGAAAACTCTAGAAATTTAGCCGTAACCCATGGTTTTCATAGTGCAGAAAGTAAAGAAGTTTTTTTTAAAACGGCTGATATTATTACATTACATCTACGATTGAATGACGCTACATATGGAATTGTTAAAGAAAAAGATTTGGGGTTAATGAAACCCACATCAACACTAATTAATACAGCTAGAGCTGAGCTTATAGAGAAAGATGCATTAAAAAAATCATTAAAAAGAGGAAAGCCAGGTTTCGCAGGGGTTGATGTTTATGAAGACGAGCCCATTTATGATCGTAATTATGACCTGTTCAGGTTAACAAATGTTGTTTGTACGCCACATTTGGGATATGTAGAACGAAGTGGTTATGAATTGTATTTTGGTAAGGCATTTGAGAATGTTATTAGTTTTCAAGAAGGAGTCCCAACGAATATTGCTAATCCAGAATTAATCAAATAGAATATGTTTATATTAAATGCAAACGAGCCAAATGAGCTAGGCTATTATCTTACTAAAAACCAATGGATCTTGGATAATGAAATTATATTATCGTTGACCAAACCTGGTGAAGGGAATATGAATTATGTATTGCGAGTTACTACTAATTTGCGAACATTTATTATCAAACAATCTCGTGCGTATGTTGAAAAATACCCTCAAATTGCCGCACCAGAAAAGCGTGTGATTACCGAAGCTACTTTTTATACAAAAATTTCAAGTGAAGCATCGGTTAAAAGTAGAATGCCAGAATTATTGGGATTAGACACCGAAAACAATGTTTTACTGTTGGAAGATTTGGGCAATGCCAATGATTATACTGCACTTTATAATATAGAAAGTGAACTATCGGCAACTGAAATTGTGGTTTTAGTTTCTTATTTGAATGAATTGCATAGTCGTTTTTCGAAAACGCAATTAGATGATGAACTAGCCAATTTAGAATTGCGACAACTGAATTATGAGCACATTTTTCATTATCCTTTTCTTGAAGAAAATGGGTTTGATTTGAATACGGTTCAAGAAGGTTTGCAGGAATTGGCCTTGCCGTATAAAACAGATGCTGCCTTAAAAAAGCAAGTAGAACTTTTTGGTTCATTATATGTATCGAAAGGGAAATATTTGCTACACGGCGATTATTATCCGGGAAGCTGGTTGAAAACGACTGATGGTATTAAAATTATTGACCCTGAATTTTGTTATTATGGCTCACGAGAATTTGATTTAGGCGTTTTGATTGCTCATTTGTATTTGACAAAACAAAAGCAAAACATAATTGATTGCGTTTATGAGAATTATAATGCTTATTCCGAGTTGAATATTTCTATTTTGACGGGTTTTATAGGGATTGAGATTATGAGAAGGATAATAGGATTGGCACAGTTACCTTTAAAAATGGAATTAGCTGATAAAGATGAGTTGATGCAGTTTGCTTATAAATTAATAGTAAAATAACACGCAATGAAAAAGATAGTAGCTTTAATAATAGTTTTAATTAGTTTTCAAATAAAGGCACAAACCAAAGTGTGGTTTGATACTGATATTATGATTGGAATGCCTGACGCAGCAGCTCGTGAAGTTGATGACGGCATCACTTTGATTATGGCACTCAAGCAACCCCAAATTCAAATTGTAGGCATCAGCAATATCACTTATGTCGATTATGGCTTTGGTGTCATTAATAAAATTTTGAATTGGCACAACAAAGGAGCTGCTATTCCAGTATATAAAGGATCGGCTTTTGCCAATGATTTAGGGACAGAAAATGATGGAACACGAGCTTTATACCAAGCGTTGAAAAAAGAAAAACTTACGATATTGGCACTCGGACCAATGACTAATATTGCTACTTTGGTAAAAAACCATCCAGATATTATTCCGCAAATAGAAAAAATTGCTATTTGTGCAGCCAGAACACCCAATTTGCCTTTTAATCCGGGTAATGGAAAGCTGAATGTTTTTGACTATAACTATGAATTTGACACCGCTTCGATGGATGTTTTATTGAATTCAACTATTCCTTTGGAATTTGCAGGATATGAACCTAGTTCTTATACGCATATTGGAAACATTGACTTGGCAAGTTTAGATTTGACTTTGGAAGCTGATAAATGGCTTTTCGACATTGTACAACCTTGGATGGAATTGAATGAAAAATATTTCGGTGTTCGAGGATTTATACCTTTTGATTGTTCTACTTTGGGAATAGTCACGCATCCAGAATATTTTACCTATTATGAAAATATTCCAATAAAAGTAACCTTCAAAAAGAACGATGCATTAGAAATTCAACCTGATAAACCGTTTAAAAATTTCTTGGAAGTATCCTATAAATTCAAAACTAAAAAGAAGGTTAAATATGCCCGAAGAGCATTGCAGGGATTTGAAGAAAAGATTTTGGAGACATTGAGTGTGGCTAGATAGTTAATGAGTTAAGCTATTGTTCAATCTTTGATTTTTATTTAGCTTTCAAGATGACCTCTATCAAAGCCTACAGTTTCTCTATAAAATTGAGGTGAAATGTCTACGTTGGATTTAAAAAAGCGGCTGAAATATAATTCGTCGTTATAACCCAAATCGTATGCAATTTCTTTTATTGGTTTTTTGGTTAAATACAGTTCCCGTTTTGCTTCAATAATGATACGTTCTGCAATTAAGTCGGTTAATGTTTTATTAAAAAATTCCTTAGTGATTTTAGCCAAGGCATTTGAAGAGATATTGAGTAAAGAGGAATAGTCTCTTGCGCTATGTAACTCTTTATAATTTTTATCAATAGCAATTTTCAAATCCTGAATTATAGTCAATTTTTTAGAGTTGATTTGAAATGATTCCCCTTTACTTTGTTGTTCGATTTTTAATCTGGTAGCTGTAATTAGGAAAACTTTAAGATAGGAAACCAACATTTCATTTTGTTCAAAATTTTTCGCTTTTAATTCGGAGATCATTTGTTGTATTAGCATTGAAAATGTATCGCTTGAACTTTCGTCCACACTAACAAATGGAGGTTGATAGATGTTGTTGAACAATACACCGTTGCAAGCTATTTCTTTATTGTGTCTATGAATACAAAAAAAATCGGGATGAAAATTTATTTGAAAACTTTCTAGTTCTTCATTTTCTGACAGCATGAATGGTTGGTATGGGTAAAAAGCGAACAAAGAGTTTGATTCGAAATCATATTCAGAGAAATCTGCTTTTAATTGACCATTCCCTTTGGTTACCCATATTATTGTATAATAATTATTGCGTTGGATATGATCAAAGTAACTGTTGCTATAAAACTTAGAAACTTTAAATACTAAATTACCGTTTTGTTTATTTAGCAAAGTATAAATTAATTTCTCCTGCATTTGATTATCATTTTATAGTTTTCTATCCGATTCTTTAATTTCTAAATCATTGATACTAGCAAACCTTTTTCGCATGTATCCATTTTCATCAAATTCCCAATTTTCGTTACCATACGAGCGAAACCAATTGTTGTCTTTATCACGCCATTCGTATTCAAAACGAACCGCAATCCTATTCTCGGTATAAGCCCAAAGCTCTTTTTTAAGTTTATAATCTAACTCTTTTTGCCATTTTGCAGTTAAGAACTTTTGCACCTCATCACGGCCATTAATGAATATATTTCGATTTCTCCATTCGGTATCAATGGTATAAGCCAGTGAAACTTTTTCCGGGTTTTTACTGTTCCAAGCATCTTCAGCCATTTGAACTTTTTGTATGGCTGTTTCTAAATTGAAGGGAGGTATTGGGTGTTTTTGATTTTCCATCTTTTATTTAAATTAAATTCATAATATCATTTGTGCCAATATATCTGTTTGCGGTAAAACCTTCTGCATACTTTACATTTATTGCTCTTCTAAATATACGATTTGTAGCTTCTATATGTGTTAATAAAGCGTTAGCACCGTTGTGTTGATTATTATTTGATTGTAGAAATTGCGATTTATATGCTTTAATTGCTTTCATTTTCACATCAAATGTATTTGAAATATCAATTACAAAATCTGGTTTTATGTACAAATCTTGTATATAATTATATACTGCTATAGGTCTATGAGGTGATTGATTCTCATTTTTAATTTCAGTTTTGATTTTTGCTAAGCCGGAAAGAAATGAAGCTTCAGAAATTAATTTGGCTGTATTGGCATGGTCGGGGTGTCTATCATATGTAGCAGTAGCCAAAATTATTTTTGGTTTGTATTTTCTTATCATTCTGATGACAGAAAATATATTTGATTTAGTATTGTCAATGAAGCCATCTTCCATTTCTAGATTCTCTCTATAATTTATACCGAGTATTTGGGATGCTTTCTTAGTTTCTGCAGTTCTAATTTCAACTGTGCCGGAACTTCCTAATTCACCTTTTGTAAGATCGACAATAGCTACTTTGCAACCTTTTTTTAATTGCTGAACTATTGTTCCACTAATGGCGCATTCGACATCATCTGGATGTGCACCAAATGCTAAAATGTCTACAAGATTGTTTTTTATGCTAATAATTAATTATACTTTAATCGCTGCAAAAGCGATGTAAGTAGTTAGGGGTAATGGTTCTATTTTTCCTTTTAGTAACAAGATTATTTGGCCACGGTGGTACGATGAATGGTTGACTAAGTGAATAAGTAAATCTTCAATCGAAATTTTTGATTCATTTCCCTTAAAAGAAAAGTTGAAGTGTTGTTCCAATTCTTTGTCCGTTTTACTCAAAATAAATTTTTTCCAATCCTCATGATTTTCATTTGATAATTCAAAACAATCAATCAATTTTAGGTTGCCCCATGATTTTAAGTTGGTAGTTTTATCTAAAGCCCTCATTAACCATATTTTAGGAGTACAAATTAAATGGGATAAAATTTCGTAGGGGCGGTTCCCTTCCAGCATCTCATCAGCGTTGAAAATTACCTCTATGATTTTATTATTAGCCCAAACATCGTACTCAAGTTGTTTTAAAAATAGTTTCTTTTTCATTCTACATGTTTTTAGTAGTAATATTCTTTGCAGAAAAGGATTACTGTTATTACAGCGCCTACAACTATTACAAACTTTTTTAATGTTTCCTGTTTGATTTGTCTTGTGAGCTTTGCTCCATAAAAACCACCTATTAACGCTCCAGCAACCATAATCAGTGCATAATCCCAAACGATGATGCCTGAGAAAACGTACGTTATAGCAGCAATACCATTATTAAAGGATACCAAAATCACTTTAATTCCATTCATCTCGTTAAGATTTTTCAAGCCAATTAATGAAAATGCCGTTAGTATAATCATCCCTAAACCAGCACCAAAGTACCCTCCGTAAATACCAATAAGAAACATGAAAATAAGGTGTGAAAAGTTTGGTTTTATTAGATTAAAGGAAGTAGTATGGGTTGAAAAGTAGCTTCTTAATTTGTCGCTGAATACAAATAAGAACCAAGTAAACAATAGAAAGAACGGAACTAGACTGCTAAAAGTTTTAGAAGATGTGTTTAGGAATAAATAAGCACCTATAAGTCCACCGAATGAAATTGCAGCGGCAAAATATAAAATGAATTTAGATGATAATCGTATATCTTTTTTGAATGAAAAAGCGCTAGCGATATTTCCAGGCCATAATGCTACTGTACTAATTCCGTTTGCATTAATGGGAGGTATATTGCAAAATAGTAGCGATGGATATGCTATGAAACCCCCACCCCCAGCAACAGCGTTTAATGCTCCACCACAAATTGCCGCTAGGAAAAGAACAGTAAAGTTTAGTAACTCCATTATACCATTTATAAGTTAAAATAACACAAAAACCCGAATAGCTACTTTAATCAATAGTATAGGGTTTTTGTGTTCAACTTTTAGTTTTTAATTTGTGGCTAAAAAGGTGCTTATTTTATCAGTAATCTCACTTCCATGACTTTCCAAAGCAAAATGCCCTGCATCGTATAGGTTAAAATCAAGATTTTTTAAATCTTTTTTGTACGCTTCAGCACCAGCAACAGGGAAAATATAATCGTTTTTACCATAAACAATTAAAGTACGAGGTTGGTGCGTTCTGAAATATTCCTGCCATTGCGGATATAGTTTTACATTGGTTTGATAGTCATAGAACAGCGCCAATTGAATTTCGTTATTTTCACCGCGCAGGATATGTCTTAAATCCATTTCCCAATTGTCAGGAGAAACTAATTCCGGTTGAGTAAGACCATGAGTATATTGCCATTGTAAACCCTCAGGACTGTGAAATCCTTCTAATGGTTTTCCGTTTTCAAGTGTTTTTTCATTCCAATATACTTTGATAGGATCCCAAAATGCTTCCAATCCTTCGTCATAAGCACAGCCATTTTGAATAATTAGATTTTCAATTTTTCCTGGATTTTTAGAAGCAATTCTAAATCCGACAGGAGCTCCATAATCCATCAAATAAAGACTAAACTTTTGAATATTTAGCTGTTGGAGTAATGCTTCAATTATACTGGCGAAATTTTCGAAAGTATACTTGAAATCGGACATCGATGGTTGTTCACTTCTTCCGAACCCAGGATAGTCAGGCGCAATAAGATGGTACTTGTCTGCTAAATCTCTTAGCAAATTACGATACATGTGGGATGAGGTAGGGTAGCCATGTAATAGCACTAGAACGGGTTTCCCTTTTTGTCCAGCTTCACGGTAAAATATTTCAATACCGTTTACTTTTGTTGTTAAATGTTTTACTTTATTCATTTTTTTAAATTTATTAATAAAGCAAATGTATAGCCTTGATTTGTTGATTATATGGACGATTTATGCTTTAATATGGACGATTTTTCTTTTGAAAAAATGCACTACAATATTGCAGTGCATTTTATATTGAATAGACAATTAACTAAATTAACTTGTTTGGTAATTTTTATTTCAATTGCTATTTATGGATGCTTTTAGTAAGGAAGTATAAATAAGATCATATATTTATTTAAATCGTAACGTTCAGTCTTTTATTTCCTTAAGGTTTTTAAAAACTCTTCAGTAGTGTATACTTTGCTTGCAATCATTTTGTAGTTTGTTAATGCAGCTTCAGCTCCATTCAATCCAGGTAATATTGCAGAAGCAGTAGCATCTGATACAACCGCAACTTCAAAACCTTCTTCTAATAGTTCTCTCAAATGAGATTCAACACAAAGATTTCCTGACATACCGGCTAATACAACTTTATCAATTCCTCTTTTTCTAAGTTGTAATGCCAAATCATTGCTCTCAGGACCAAAAACCTTGTGAGGAGAAGTTACAGTTACGTTATTACCATTAATATAGGGTTTGTAGATTGCTAGCCAATCTGCTCCGGACCCTTCAAACCCTTCAGTTGTTAAAGCTCCTTTTCTGTCAAACATCCCGATATTATGCATCAATTTTTCTAAAACACCTTCAAATTTCCATTGATGGTCATGTTGGTAATAATAGTGTGGGGAAACAATAACCGTAATGTTGTTTTTTGCGGCTACTTTAAAAAGTTTTTCTAAATTTTCTCTTGTTTTGTTTTCAACCACACTCTTGCCAACTGCGCTCCAAGCTACTCCTTTTTCGCTTAAGAAATCGTTTTGAGGATCGGTAATTACGATAGCAGTTTTGTCATCAAAAGTAAATCCTGGTTCTGGTAATTGTGCAAATAATTGATTTGCGAAAAGTAGTGTTACTACTAAAATTTTAATTGTTTTCATCTTTTTTAAATTTTAAATTAATAATATTATGCAAAGATGTAACGAAACGAAGCGTAGTAGTTAGACTAGAATGCCCTATGTATGGGCAATTATTCCTTTAACGTGTTTTTCGGAATTCTGACGGTGACTTATGTTCTATTTTCTTAAAGAATCTACTAAAGGTTTGTATGTCCTCAAATCCAATTTCAAATCCGATTTCTTTTATGCTTTTATCAGTGTGTATGAGTAATCTTCTGGCTTCAAGCATTTTTCTGTCATGAATAAATTGTAAAGGTGTTTTAGTTGATAATTTTGCAAATAAATTAGAAAGTGTTTTTGGAGACCTATTAAGTATTTCAGCAAATCCGGATACTGAATGTATCGTATTAAAATGTTTTTCTATTAAAAAATTATATTCTCTTAAAATATCTATTTGTTGATTGTCTAATAAATGATATTGATTTTGTGATTTATATATTCTGGTGCAAAGAATTAGAAATCGTTTGAGCATTATTTGAATCATTTCTAATTGCAAATTATCTTGTGTTTTTAGCTCTAATTCAAACATATTATAAACTGTTTCAACTACTTTTAATTCATCCTCTGGGATGTAAAAATAAGGAAGGTGAGAAGCACCGAAGAATAAAATTCCTTTACATCCAACTTCGTTGTCGTGATCTATAATACAGTAAAAAGCTCTATTAAAACGTATCATTTTAGCCGATTGAATTGTCGTTATTTCAATTTTATGAAACTCAGTAAGGCATACTATTTCGTTTTTATTGAAAGTATATTTTATACTGTCAATAGTAAGCATATTATCATCTGACTCAAACCAGAGAATTGTCATAGCATTGGGTACTATTTCTTTTACTATTTCGCTATTAAACTTGGTTATTTTTTTTAATTGTAAAATTTCACTTGATTTTCCTTGATAATTCATATGGGTTATCTTTATTACAATTAATGATTTCGTTTAACTTTTTTCTATAAAAGATACTTAAAACACTATTGTTTTTATCCTATTTTTTACGCATCTAGCAAACGTCTGTGATAATTAATTTGCCCCAAATGATAGGAGAGATGAGTTGTTAAATAAATTAAAAAATCATTTGTTCTCATTTTGTTTCCAAAGACTTCTGAAGGATATTCTTGATTAAGTTCTTCGTCTTTTAAATTATCCAAAGTTAGTATTACTTGAATTATTGTTGCATTTATTTGTTGAATTAGAAGTGTTTTTGGAATGAAGCTATCAGAGAATTCAAATTCACGGTTTCTAACATAACCCGTTTTGCCTAGTAAAGCACCAATGAAATGATTGATGTTTCCAATGAGATGTAAACACAAATTTCCTCCAGAATTATTAATTCCTGTTTCCAATTTCCAAATAGTTTCTTCTTTTGTATACTTCTCGATTTCCTGTTTTAATTGCTCTAAATTTCTAACAAATAAAGTTTTTAATGTGTCTTTCATTGTTTTATAAATTAAATTGTTTTTAATTAAATTTTGAGTATTTAATTTTCAGAAATTATCCTATTAAAAAGTCAAAATCAGGTTGTGTTTGTGAATATTTGGTAAAAAAAATAATTTCTATTGAGATTATCTTTTTTTTTAGGTTTTATACTATTATGATTGGTTTGTTAATATATGGCTGTTAGCTGTTTAGCCAATCCAAGGATATCAGTTGCCTCATAATTAGGTTTTGTGACGAGAGGATACAATGATTGTCCTTCTCTTGCTATGAATCCAGTTCTTAATCCAGCCTTTTCAGCGCCATTGATATCCCAACCATGAGCTGCAATCATAATGATGTTTTCAGGTTGGACCGCTAACTTTTTAGCTGCCCAATGATATGTTTCTGGTGATGGTTTGTACATTTTGAGGCTATCAATACTTAAGGTCTGCTCAAAATAATTAGTTAAATTGGAGTTGATTAATTGTTGTTTTAGCATATTTTCTTTTGAATTGGTTAAGGTTGCCAATCTAAAACCATAATCCTTTAAGAGCTTTAGTCCTTTCTCCACGTCTGGGTAAGCTTCTAATGTTTTTATTTGTGAAAGTGCTTCTTTAATTTCATCTTCATTAACTTTTCTTTTCATAGAAGTAGCCGTCATAGATAATGTAGCCGCGGCAATTGTACTAAAGTTATGATAATCATTGACACAATTGTCGACTAGTGAATGATGCAGTAACATCCCAAACCAGATACGGAATCCCTGCTCATCTCCAAGTAGCGCATTAACCGATTTTTTTAAAGGAGCCATGTCAAGTAAAGTTTCATTTACATCGAAGACAAGTACTGGTTTACTTTTTTGTGTATTCATTTTTCTTCTTTTTAAATTATTAGTACCATTTTTTTATCACATCTAATGCTGGTTTTCCTTGTGGTGTATAATCAATTTTCCCTTGGGTTTTGTAATAATCGTCTGCATACCATTTCCAGGCAAAACCACCCTTAAACCAAGATTTTTTTGATAATTCAGAAAATAGTGCTTCATAGGCATTTACTTGTCCTTGATTATTCTGGGTTTTATTATCTTCTTTCCAAGGTTCTTTGGCACATTCGTTGGAATTTCTATATCCAAATTCTGTAAAAAGGATTGGTTTTTTTATCTTTTTGTAAAGCAAATCCATTTTGTCAATTGGTTGCTTCCAAGCTAATTTCAATTCGTTTATAGATGGAGTTTCGTTTGTTGAAAGTGGAAAATAAGCGTCAATGCCAATATAATCTAATTGATTCCAGAAAGGGACTTTTTCAAAATCATCCCAATTTGCGGCATAAGTCAATTTACCAGAGTAAATAGCTCTAATTTTTTTGATCAGCGATGTCCAATATTGCGGTCTTTTTTCAATTGATTTATTTAATTCTGTACCAATACAGAATAGCGCAATTTTTTTATCTTGATCAATTGTAGCCATTGATAAAATGTAGTTTTCATAATCATTCTCCCATTTTTTCCACTCATTCTCGGTTTCAAAATCTAAATCGCCAGAATAAATATTGTGACTAATCCATAAATGAGGTTTTAGCATTACAAACATTTGTTTCTGATGTGTTCTATCAATGCAAACTTTCAATCCTTCCGTTTTTTCACCCCACCATTGTCTTTCAGAATTAAACGAAACAGTTGCTTTTTCTTGGTTTACAAAAGCATACGGAATCAAAGAAATATAGTTGACATCAAATAATTTTAATTCTTCTAAAGTATTGTTTTTTAGTTTTTTAATAAGCGCAACCAAGTTCATACCTTTGAACTCTATTTTGCTTATAACCGTATCCGTTTTAGTTACATTATTTGCAAAAATAAAATTGACAGCTATTATAAATACAATAATTATTGAAGTAATTAATATTGCTTTTTTCATCATTGAAAATGTACTAAAAACGTTGTCTAATATAATCTATTGCGTTTTTTATTGAATACGATTGTGTCATATTGCCCACTCTCACAAAAAACAATTCGTCTTTATCGGTTTTTACAAATATGGGCTGATGACTGGCATCACAATCAACCCGAAGAATGAGATGATTTTTGATGCTCACTATCGAAAGATGCACCTCATTAAGTGATTCTTTTCCTAAACGTGGAGTTATGAGATGATTGAGATGCAACATCATTTTATCAGCATTTTCAAAACTATCGTTTTTTATTCCCAAAATACTTCCGTCATCTCTCACTCCAATAAATAAAATACCGCCTTTTGCATTCAAAAAACCAGCAATGGTTTTTAAGCAGGCTAATTCCATTGCCTCATCTTTTTTATTGGTATGAGCATTCCATCGCAGTGAACTTTTAAATTCTGTAAATTGGTTTTCACCTTCATCAATTAAAATAGAAGACGCAATTTGGGAACGAATAACTAATCTGGAAACTAAAGTATTGGCAATTTGACGAATAACTTTATACGAAATTTTCGGGTCGATTTGAAACTCTTTAATTGCCTTGGCATCTATTTCGATGATTTCGCTTTGCACCGTACTTTTGGCAGTGGCTAATCGCATACTTTCGTTTACAACTGCCCAATCACCAAAGATTTGTCCCTGCGAAATATCAATAATTTTTTTGCTATCAAAAACCAAATGGATATGTCCTTTTGATAAAAGAAACATTGAATTTGCTGGTGTGAGTTCAGAAAAAATAATGTGTCCCGATTCAATTTTTTGGATTTTTGAAATAGAAACGATACATTCTAATTCGACTGAATTAAAATTTTGAAAAAAAGTAGCCTGACTTAATCTTTCGTAAATATATGTTGCATTCATAATTTGTGATTTTTAGTTTTCTAAATATCTTTTTGTCCAAGCAGCAATCATCAAACCAACAAATTCTGAATCATTTTTATCACTCAACAAATGATCGGCTTTGTCTAATGAAATAAATGATTTTGGATGTTTTGCTGATTTATAAATTTTGGCAGCATTAGCAATCTCGACAGTTGTGTCAATTGGTGAATGAAAAATCATAATGGGAACATTCAAATTTGCTGTTGCCAATTCAATTTTATGGCTTTTTATATCTTCCAAAAATTGTTCTTTTATTTTAAATGGTCTTCCGCCAATTGATAATTCTGCTATTCCATTTTGTTGAATTTCTGCAATACTACTTTCAAAAATATGAGAAACGTGACTTGGGTTTGATGGTGCTCCAATAGTTACAATTGCTTTAATAGAAGGGATTTTGTGCGTTGCAAACAATACTGCCGCACCACCAAGCGAATGCCCAATGAGGATAGCTGGAGCTTCATAATTATTTTTTAAGAAATCTGTCGCAGCAATTAAATCATCAACATTTGAAGTGAAATTAGTGTCTTCAAAATCGCCTTCGCTTTCTCCTAAACCCGTGAAGTCAAATCTTAAAACTGCAATGTTGTTTTTGTTCAAAGCTCTACCAATATTTCGAACCGCAGTCAAATTTTTATTACAAGTAAAACAATGGGCAAATATGGCGTAACCTGATGGTTTTCCTTCGGGTAACTCTAGCAAAGCAGCTAAATTTTGCCCTTGCTTGTTTTGAAATTTTATCTTTTCTGTCATTTTTTTTAAATGTAAATTTCCTGATATGTTTTAACAGCTGTCGCGCTTACTCTTCTATTAATATGATTTTTTGTAATATCCTTTTCAGAATTTAAACCTGCAGCAGCCAATAATTCTTGAAAAGCTTCGATTGTTTTTTCGTGAAAACTATTAACTCTTGTAGCTTTGTCTTCTACATTTAACCCTTTCATTAAGCTTTTATTTTGTGTTGCAACTCCAACTGGGCAAGTATTTGTGTTGCATTGTAAAGCTTGAATACAACCTACTGCCATCATCATTGCCCGAGCTGAATTGCACAAATCAGCACCCAAAGCAAAGACTCTAGCCATATGGAAAGCCGTTAAGATTTTTCCAGAGGCAATAACTTTGATTTCGGTTCTTAAATCGTATTTTATCAATAATGAATTTACTATATGCAATCCTTCTCTTAATGGCATTCCGAGTGAATTTGAAAACTCGACAGGAGCAGCACCAGTTCCTCCTTCGCCACCATCAACAGTAATAAAATCAGGCAGAATATTAGTTTTTTTCATTGCTTTGCAAATATCTTCAAACTCATTTTCGTTGCCCACACATAGTTTAAAACCAATGGGTTTGCCCCCAGAAAGTTCTCGCATTTGAGCAATAAGTTTGAGTAATCCTTCGGCATCAGAAAAAGCTTTGTGATAGGGTGGAGAATGCACTGCTTTGAATGGTTCTACATCTCGGATTTTTGCGATTTCGATGGTATTTTTTATTGCTGGTAAGATTCCTCCGTGACCTGGTTTTGCTCCTTGTGATAATTTTATTTCAATCATTTTCACATTTTCTAACTGGGAACGTTTTGCAAAAGTTTCAGGATTAAAATTACCTTCGTGCGTACGACAACCAAAATAACCAGTTCCTACTTGCTAAATCAAGTCGCCACCATTTTCTAAATGATAGGGACTGATGCTACCTTCGCCCGTATTTTGAGCAAAATTTCCTAATTTTGCACCTTTATTCATTGCTAATACTGCATTTTGACTCAAAGCTCCAAAACTCATTGCTGAAATATTGAGCAAACTTGCATTGTATGGTTTTGTACAAGATTTTCCGCCAACAAGAACTCTTGGATTGTGTTCCATTTGCTCTATTGATTTTGCATAAATGGAATGATTCATCCATTCGTAACCCACACGATATACATCCATTTTGGTTCCAAAAGGCACAGTGTCAGTTGTGTTTTTTGCTCTTTGATAAATCAAGGAACGAAACATTCTGTTTATTGGTGCTCCTTCAATATCTGTTTCTACGAAATATTGCTGAATTTCTGGACGGAAATCTTCTAACAAATAGCGCAAATGACCAATAACTGGGAAGTTGTTTTTTATGGCTTGTGTTTTATTAAATACATCTTTAATTCCCAAAAAAATTAGCGGTAACGTAATAATAAATGACCATAAAAATGGTTTCCAAAGAATGCTTATTGATACTGTAATCAGGATGACGATACTGCTGATTGTGAAGAAAATTTCTCTTGGTTTCATAGTTATTTTTTTATTTTTTAAAATATTCTTTTATCCCATAACTTGCCACAACTCCTTCGCCTGTTGCTGCTGCAACTTGTGCAATAGCTCCAAACCTACAATCTCCAGCTGCAAAAATGCCAGGAACATTGGTTTGATTTAATCCTTTGGTAAGGATGTGTCCGCTTTGCGAAAGATTGATCAATCCTTCAAAAGATTTTGTGTTTGGAATTAATCCTATAAATACAAATACTCCGTCGGCTTTGATTTCTCCTTCTTTTCCTGAAACGTTGTCTTTGAACGTTAATTTTTCGAAACTTCCGTTTTCATTGGCAACAAATTTTTGTGGAGATTTGTTCAAGAAAACATCAATATTGGGAAAGGAACTTAATTTTTCGGTATAAACTTCATTGGCAGAAAATTGTTCGCTACGGTGAATAATAGTCACTTTTTTGCAAAATCCTGCTAAAAACATACCTTCTTCTAAAGCGCTGTTTCCACCACCAATTACAATTACTTCTTTATTTCTATAAAAAGCTCCATCGCAAGTGGCACAAAAATGAATTCCCGAACCAATTAATTCTTCTTCTCCTTCAATTCCCAGCGTTTTGTAGGTGCTTCCTGTACTTAAAACAATTGATTTTGAACGATATTCTTGTGTTTTTGTAAAAACTTTAAAAAAGTTTTCGTTTTTCTCGATGTTGATTATTTCTTCTCCAGTTTCAATTTTGGCTCCCAATGTTTCTGCTTGATCTGCCATTCTATCCATTAATTCTGGACCTGAAACTTCTTTGAAACCTGGGTAATTTTCTATTTTTTTGGTAATAAATGCGTTGCCTCCAATATTTTTTTTCTCCAAGATTAAACTATCAAATTTATCTCGTTGTGTATAAATAGAGGTAGTAAGTCCAGCTGCACCACCACCAATTATGATGACATCATAGATGCGAGTGTCGGCTAATTTATCTAATCCAAGCAGTTCATTTAATTTTGCATTATCAGGGTTTGAATACGGAATATCGTTGATTAATATCGTTGGAATTATGCGTTTTCCATTATTTACTGGCATCACATAATCACTTGCACCATCGGTAATTTCTACATCAATAAATTCAAAATTGATTTGATTGTCTTGCAAAAACCGTTTTGCTCTACGGCAATCAGGACACCAGTCTGCACCAAATAGTTTAATTCTACCTTGTTTGTTGATGCCTAATTGCTGTGCTAATTCAAAATTTTGAGGATTACTGAATGCAACATCATTAATTAACACGGTAGGAATTATTCTTTTACCTTTGTTATAACCTTCTACCAATACAGCGGCATCAGGAGTAGTGTCAATATTTATATACTCATATTCCATATTATTTTTTGCGAAATATTCCTTGGTTCTTCTACAATCAGGACACCATTCGGCACCGTACATTTTTATATTTTTTTTCATTATTTCTAAATAGGTTTATTATAATTTTGGATTATTTAATTGTTTTTAAAACCGCCAATAACATTTCACTACTCAATCGTTCTTTGTAGTTTGGATTGATGTATTCAAACAAAATTTTACCTTCTTTATCCACAATCATTACTGTTGGAACTGGTATAACATCTGAAGTATTGCCTTTTTGTCCTTTGGTGGCAATGTATCCTTTTACCATAGTTGGCGTTTGAAATGCAATCCCGATGTCTTGGATAAATTTTCCGTCTTTATCAGCGTATAAAGAATATTTTATGCTGTCTTTTTCTTCAGTGTTTTTTAAATTTTGAAAATCATCTGGACTTACAGCCACAATTTGAAACCCTAAATCTAAAATTTCATTTTCAATTTGTACCAAACCAGAAAGTTGCATATTGCAATACGGGCACCAACCGCCACGGTAAAAAAACAATACAGTAGGTTTCATTTTTAATATTGATTCGAGTTCAATTGTTTTGCCATCAGCATCTTGAAGTGCCGCTTTTGGTAGTGTTTCACCTATTAAAAGTGGACTTATGTCTTCTGCTTTTGAAGGGGTATTTTGTGCTTTGCTATTGTTGCTAAATAAGGTCATAAGAAGTAGTGTTAAAGTTAATTTTTTCATATTATTCTATTATTAAAATTTGATTTGTATTCGGATTTTTTATGACTTTTTCTGAACCATCAATATATTTGACAGTTATGTTTTTGATTATTTTTTCTTTACCTAAACCAAAATGCAATAATGAAGTTTGATCGCTAGCTAATCCTTCTCCAGTAATTTGAAATTCAGTTAATTTTTTACCTGATGCTAAATTCACGGTTACAATTGCACCAATGGTTTTGGCGTTTTTGGGTAACTTAACTTGGATGTAATTATTAGTATTTCCTTTGTTTAAATAGGCCAATGAAGTAGAGTTGATGTTTGTCCAAATCATATCTAAATGTCCATCTTTATTAAAATCACTTACTAATGGTGTAATGGCATAATTTGGATTCTTCACACCACTTTTAGTCTCTGTTGGGACAAAAGTGTGATCGTTTTTCTGAATTAGCATTCGGCTTGGCAAACGAAAAAGTTTATTTGGTAGTAAATCAACATAGTTTTCTGCAACCAACAAATCTTGTAAACCATCGTTATTCATATCGGCAAAAACCATTCCCCAAGAAAATTCGTAATCAGCAATTTTGGTTTTCTCTGCAACATCGGTAAAATTGAAGTTACCATTGTTTTGGAATAGCAACCATTTTTCATTGAATTTTGTTTCGTCTTTAATATCGCCTTTTGCCATCATTCGAGGTAAAGTACTTCCAGTATTGGAAAAGGCAAAATCAACTAAACCATCATTGTTATAATCGCCAACGGCAATTCCCATTGGATAGGCAAATTTGTTAGTTAATGGGTTATCTTTTCTCGTAAAAGTCAGGTTTCCGTTATTTTTATACGTACGTACTTCTCCAGTATCATGAGCGGCAACCAAATCAAGATTTGTATCGTTATCTACATCAATTAAAATTGCCATAAAAGTATTGTGAATATACTCTAAACCTGCTTGTTTGGTAATGCTTGTAAAGTTTTCATCACCATCATTTACTAATAATTCGCTAGTCGAACCATAATTTTTGTCTTCAAAAATGGTTTGTCCTTCCATTAAATCTTTCTTGAGATAAGTCGAAAGGAAAATATCAATATCGCCATCTTTGTCAATATCACCTAATGCAATTCCAGCAGGAACAGATTTGTTATTAATAGGTGTTTTGATTGCTTTATGAGTAAATTTTCCATTGGTATTGTAGTAAATGTGCAAACCATCTTCTCTACCAATAATCAAATCTTGAAAACCATTTCCATCAAAATCGGCAGTGGCAACGCCTGTTGAGGTAAAATTTCCTTTGGGTTCAAAATTTGTTTGCGTGGTTATATCAATAAATTTTCCATCAATAAATTTAAAAACCGCATCATTTTGATGTAAACCACCACCAAAAAAAACCTCATCGACACCATCATTATCAATATCGATAACTGCCGAAGGCGCAATAGGCAATGATTTTTCGCTGTCATATTGATGCGTGAACTGTAATGCTACCGAAGTGAAAATAGGAATTGATGCTTCATCGATTGTGGTATCGTATTTCTCTAAATGTGCATCTTTCCAGAAGAAACCTAGAATAAAAATAAGTGCCAATACAATTAAAATTCCAATAATTTTAAGAGATTTTTTTATCATTTTGAGTATGAATTTTGAGTTGGTATAGTGAAATAGAAAAAATTACAAAATGGGTGATGTTCATTAAAATAGGAAGGAAATATTTTCCTATTTGAGGTATTGCCATCCCAATTATTACAAAAGAAATTAGAATTACTATTGGATTGAAAAATGCCATCGAATTGCTGTAAAATGTTCCTCCTTTGAGAATTACCCACGAAAAAGCAATGGACAAAAGTGCGATGACCACACGCAAGACTTGCACTAAAATTTCGAGAAATGAATTATAGTTTTCTATGATTTTAGAATAGGTTTCGGTTGGCATTTCGTTTTGTAAATGAACCAAACTTCCCATAAAACCTCGAGAACCAATCCAAACGCCACCAACGGAAAAGGCAATAAATCCTAAACCTAAAACAATTCTTGCCAAGGTTTCGTTACCACTTTTTAACATTCTATAAAGGTGTAAATAGCCGGCAAAATAAAAAGGAATTCCGATGATGGCAAGGAAATGCCCAAGCCTTAAGTTCTCCATAGGAACAAATACAAAAAAAGCAAAATTACCTTTAGCATTGAGAACATTGGTAGAATAATGCAAATAGAATTCACCAAAGCCAACTAAAACCGCTCCAAGAAGCCCCAAGTGTCCTAAACTTTTAGTGAGTTGCATTTTGATTTTGAATTATATTATTGATTTTATTAGAAAAAAATAGCCCTATCAAACTGATTGGCAATGCAATCAATATCCAACCGCTAACACCACAAATCAATTCAAAAAGTAATTGTTTTATAGTGTTGAAAAATGAAATATCGAAAGCGTTTTTAATTTCTTGAACCGTAAGCAAGGTGTGTTTTACATCCATAATTGTTTCTCCAATATGAATGAATGGTAGGAAAAATAAAAATTGTAACGGAGAAGCTAAATAACTAATTAGAACCATAATTGGCAAATTCAGCTTGAACTTGATTGCGACAAATGTTAGTATCAAAGTTGTAACTCCAAAAATTGGGAAAACCGTAAACAACAAACTAAAAATTACAGCTTTCACAACTTCTTTACCATTTAATCCTTGTTGGAATGGTTTTTTGATTTTTTGAAATAACTGTTTAAAATTCAAATGCATTTGATAGAATATTTTGCTATTTAATCTAATAGACGCTATTTATTCCTTTTCCTGACAATTTTGTGAATGTTTTGTATTTTCTAAATATAGAGGATGACTATTAATGATATTTATAATTGTGCTTGGGTTCATATAGCGCTCACTATTTTGATTTTCGTTTAAATTTACTGCTCCGAGCCAATTTTCTCTTTTGAGATTTTCCCTAACATTGGTACTCCAATCTAATAATTGATATCCCAAGCCGTGATTGATGCAATTTAGATCAGTACTGTATTCAAATGTATCTACTTTTTTCTTGGAAAAAATTTCAATTGCTAGGACATTCCACATTTTACCAAAGCCTTTGTTTCCATAATCTGAAACGTGAGACAATTCGTGTCCTATTACTCCAATTTGTGAATTATAGTTGAGGTTTTTTAAAGTGATGGTATCCAATTTCGCATTACTTTGTTTGCTGATTGTAATAATGTATGTTCTATTTTTGGCAGAGCGAAACATACTAAATAGCGATGGACGTGTGGCTAAAGGTGTTGTTCTATTTTTAAGGCGGAATTTTATTTTGATGTCTTTGAGTTCTGGAAAATAGGAAAGAGCTATAAGTGTTTGGTTTTCATAGTCTCCCAGAAGTATTTTATTTGTACCATATTTTATTTTTAAATCTGCTATTTTCTCGTTAGTTATACTGTCTTGATGGAATGTTTTTATAATCTCTTGAGAATTGCAATTAATTGAAATCAGGAATAGGATGAGAGTAATCGATTTGTATAGCATTAGCATATTTAATTTTATGTCTTTTATAAATGTTATTAGACGTCATATTTTAGAAAAGCTGACAAAATTAAAATAGAAAAGTACGACAATTGAGTCGTACTTTTTGCATTCTCCTGGTCTATTTAACTTGCACAACAACTTAATTTCGAAACATCTTTTCCGAAAGTGATGGCCGCTAACTTTATTCCTTCTCCAAGTGTTAAGTACGGATAAAAACTCTCTGCCAATTCTTTTACAGTAATACCAAATTTAATTGCCATACTTAATTGTTGAATAAGTTCCCCACCTTCTGGTGCTATTACTCTTGCTCCGATTAATTTATCGGTTTCTGTATTACGAATTAGCTTTATAAAACCTCTGGTATCTTGAGCAGCCAATGCTCTTGGAACGTGAATTAAATCTAATTTTGATACTTCAAATGGGATGCCTGCTTTTTCGGCTTCTATTTCATCTATACCTGCACCAGCGATTTGAGGGTCGGTAAATACTACCCAAGGTAATGACGAATAATCGACAGTGTTTTTTGATAATGAAAACGCATTATTCACTGCTGTACTAGCTTCCGTTGCTGCGGTATATACAAATGGTGGTGTATTGACTACATCACCCGCTGCATAAATAGTAGCAACATTAGTTTCCATTTTTTCATTGACAGCAATATGCCCACTTTCGGTGAGTGTCAAGCCAATTTTATCCAAGCCTAATTTTTCTGTGTTGGGTTTTGTTCCAGTAGCCACTACAACATACCCTTTTTCAACGATTTGTGTTGTAGAACCATCTGGACATTTACAATGGATAATAGTTTTGTTTCCTTGTTTCTCAAATTTAATGGCTCTAAAATTTGGAAGAATTTCGATGCCTTCGCTTTTCATTTGCTCGACTAATACATCTGTTATATCATTGGCTTGACTACGTAATGGTCGATCCGTAAATTCTATAATTCGAACTTTTACACCTAAACGATTGTAAGCCATGGCAATTTCCAAACCGATATAGCCAGCTCCCATTACGGTAATACTTTCTGGTTTTTCTTCTAAATCGAATAGCGACACATTAGTTAAATAACCTACTTCATTTAATCCTTCTATGTTTGGAATATTTGTAGTTGCACCTGTGGCAATAATAATTTTTGAGGCGGTAAATTCTTCTTTGCCATCAACTTTTATGGTTTTTGTATCTACAAATTCTGCCCAAGCTGTCATCATTTTTAAGTTCTTAAAATCGCTTACTACATCCATATATTTATGTTGCTGTAATGTTGCAACTAATGCCTTTTTGTCTTTAATCAATTGTTTAAAATCAATCTCAACACCTTTTGGTTTAATTCCTTTAAAGTTAGAATGTGTAGCGTGGTAAGCAGTTTCGGCCGCTCTTATTAGGTTTTTTGACGGCACGCAACCTACATTGACACATGTTCCACCAAAATCCAAACCTCCGTTTACCATCAAGGTTGTTAATCCCAAATTTTCCGCTTTTATGGCAGCCGAAAAGGCAGCCGAACCACCACCAATAATAATTAGATCGAAATGATTAGTATTCGTATTGCAACAATCGTCTTTTACTTCGTTTGATACTTTATAGTTTTTTGTGTTATTGATTGAATTGATAATTTCATCCTTGCTTGTTTTTGAAGGATCAAAAGAACACTCACCAATACCATTTTGGTAGTTTACTTTGCATTTGGAAACACCTTCGTTTTTGGAGAGCATTTTTTCAATACCTGTAGCACAATTGTCGCAGGTCATCCCTGTAATTTCTAGTTTTATGTTTTCTTTTTTCATTTTTACGCTTTCTTTTTTGAGTTCGTTTCTTTAATTAGTACCGCTTTGTAACCACTAGTTTCAATGACTTTAATCAGTTTTTCAGGACTTGTTTTTGTTGCGTCAAAATTAATTATTGCAATATCTCCTGGATACTGAATGATTTGTTCAATTACACCAGTTGTTTTTTTTAAAGCACTTGAAACGTGATTAGAGCAACCCGCACAAGTCATTCCAGTGATTTTAAGCTGAACCGTTTTCATTACTTGCTGATTTGATTTCTCCAGTTTTGATTGTAGTTCAACAGGATGGCAGCATTGGGCATTTGCTTGAAAGGATAGCAGAGCTAATCCTACTATTGGGATTAAAAAATATTTTTTCATTGTTGTTATTTATAATGTTAATGATTATCATTTGGAGTTTAAAAACCGATTTTTCTTGGAAATTTCACAACTAATTTTTCCTTTGGTTTGAGAAAATCTTTGATTATTTTTTCGCAATCGCTTATGGGTTTGCCAATAAGTTTTTCAAGGAGCTCTTTTGGAGGGTTTTGAAGTTCACAATTACCAATTTCAATGCAACAATCCATTTTTTCTGGATTGAATACTTCCTCCTTTATATTTTCATTTTTTTTCATAATAGTCGTTTTTGAATGATATGAATGTTCTGAAAAATGCTGAATAATTATTTACAACCAATTAGTATCACAAGTATGTCCTGCTTCCCCATGAGGTAGATTTACCGCACAGCGGTATAGCCCGAAACTTTATAACCAGTTGCGTCAATGGTTTTAATAATTTCCTCTTTATTGGTTTTTGTAGCATCAAATTCAATTAATGCAGTTCCTTTTTCATATTCAATTTGCGATGTGGCTACACCGTTTAATTTTCGTACTTCGTTAGCAATATGCGAGGCACAAGCTTCACAAGTCATTCCGTCGATTTTAAATTCTACCTTTTGTAAATTTGCTTTGTCAATCATTACAATTTCTTTTTGAACTTCTTTTGAATAAAAAACTTTAGCATAATAAGGGAATGCCATCATTACAACCGCAAATACCGTGACTAATCCTAAAAACTTCTTGGTTTGCATAAAAGGAGGTTTTTCATCTTCCTCACAATCGCATTGAATTTCTTCGGCTATGCGTGGTTTTAGTTTTTGGTACCACGCAAATGCTAGTACTACAATAGTTACTCCTAATAAATAAGGACGAAAGGGCTCCATCCATGATAAACTTGAAGCTGCTCCTGAAGCTCCAGAAATAAGCGCTAAAACTGGAGTGATGCAACATAATGATGCAGCGATTGCAGAAAGAATACTCGCTCCAGCTAATTTTCCTGATTTTGATTTTGTATCCATATTAATGTGTTATTAAAGTGTTTGCATTTATAATTTTGAATAGGGGTTGTAATAATTCTAATTGTTTTGTTTTAAGAGAATAAAAAATGGTTTGACCCTCTCGTCTTGATTCGATGATATTACCATCTTTCATCTTCCGAAGATGTTGCGAAATAGCTGGTACGCTCATTCCAAGTATATCTGATAAATCGCAAGGACATAGTTCGTTTTCTTCTTCTAATAAAAATAGAATTTTTAAACGAACCGTATTTCCTGCTAAAGCCAATAAATTACTCAATTCTTCAAAAGCAATTTCATTAGATTTGATGGTATTTCTGCATTCTTTTATTTGATTTTGGTCAGCTAATTGCCTGATGCAAGATTGATTTTCCATTTTTTTATATTTTATTTGAAACAAATATATAAACATATTATTATTTAAGCAAATTCTTAAATATATTTAACGAAAATTTATCATTCTAAAATTTAATTCTAAATGATATCTTCTACAACCTTAACTATATCTAAAGCTACTTCGTGTTTATTTTTTAAAGCATATTCGGTTAGGGCTAAATTTTTAGTTAAAATGGATATTTTATTGGTATCATATCCAAAACCTTCATTTTTATTAGGCGAGTTGACTACAATTAAATCAAAGTTTTTTTTATCTAATTTGGCTTTGGCATTCTCTAAAATATTGTTGGTTTCTAATGCAAAACCTATAGATTTTTGTTGCTCTGTTTTTATTTTCCCAAACTCTAGTGCGATATCCACATTTTTTTTAAGGACTAATGTTGTTTCGTCTTCAATTTTTTTGATTTTAATCTCTGAAACTTCTTTTGGCGTATAATCGGCTACAGCAGCGCAAAAAATGGCGATATCAATTTCGCTAAAAAGCGTTTTACATTCCTGATACATTTCTTTTGCCGTTAGAATAGCTTTGATTTTTTCTTGTGGAAAGCTTGTCGTAATTGTTACAGGACCACTTACCAAATATACATCCGCACCTAATTTATGCAACGCTTCTGCAATGGCATAACCCATTTTTCCGCTAGATTCGTTTGAAATAAATCGAACAGGGTCGATGTATTCTCTTGTCGGGCCTGCGGTTATTAGAATTTTTTTATTCCTGAGTATGTTGTACATTTTATTTGTTTTTATTGATTTTTTAAATTGATTTAAGCATAGTTTTCTAAGTGGGTTTCCCAGCTATAGTTATTGAAGCAAATTTTATAGGAGGTGATATCTATTTCTAAAACGTTTTTTAAAGTTTCTTTAATTCCTTTTATGTCACCGAAATCACCACGATACCAATGTAGTAATTTTGATGTTGCGATGGTTTTATTGTTCATATCAATGGTCGTTTCTGACAAGATGAATGACTGCATTGCTTCATCAAGTTGTGCTTCCAGTTTTTCAAGCGTATAATAGGCGATAGGTGGACAACTTTTAGCACCACAATTTAGCGCAAAATGAATTCGAAAATCTATTTTTTGAACTGTTAGGTTACGTATAAGTAAAGAACAAAACGGATTGGGAAAATAGCCAAAACCCCATTTTAAGCTACAGTTTCTTAATATACCATGTTCAATATCGTCTAGACTGAAATGTGATTTGGCGATTATAATTTCTTTTTGCGTAAAAATATTTTTGCGTTGCAATTTTAGCCTGTTTGCCAATATTTGATAATAAGCATTGTAAATGTTTATCCAAAATGTTTTCTTGGCTTCGTCAGTATTCAGCTCATTATTCAATTGAATTAAATCAATATTTTTCAACTTTAGCTCTTCTGCTTTTGTATCTAAATTCATTTTTACATTGAGTAATAATTTTCCAGAAAGCGAGAGTAAACTATTTAAATTTTCCATAGTTTCTATTATTTTAAGACTTTATAGCTCTTTTAAATTAGGAATATTGCAATAACTAACCGGATTTTTTGATTGGGCAAATTCATAACCATCCTTCCACCATTGTGTCATTTGTTTAGTATCAAAAATTAGTGGATTTTCGGTAAGTTGATGTGGAGTTGAGTAAAAGTTGATATTAATTTTTTTGTTGAGTCCCATCAGTTTACCAATGATTATATCTTTGTTGCTGTTTTGGGAGTTCATAAACTTAAAAGTTCTAAATAGAAGCGAAAAAGCATTGGTTATTATTGTGCCTTTTTTCACGTTATCCTCGCTTTCTAATAGTATTACATCAATATCGCAGGCTCCACTTTCGATAGCATATAAAATAGGAATAAAGCTTCCAAATCCGCCATCTGCATATTGACATCCATTTTTAGAATACAAACTCATAAAAGGGATATAATTACATGAAGCCCAAGCCCAATCACAAAACTCAGTGTAATTACAGTTTTCTGAATGAATGTATTCTATTTTATCTTCGGTGAGATTAGAAACTGTAAAAATTATTTTTTTCTTTTGGTCATTAAGGCTTTTAAATTCCTCTGGAGTAATGCTGTTCTTGATTAATGTTCTCAAATTGTTGCTTTCGCCAAAAGTGGGGCAGCCTTTTACAAAAGTGAGAAATGAATTGAAATGATTGATAGAAGTAACAAAACCATTTTTAGTCTTTTTGATCTTGAAAGGATTAATGCTAAAAATATCGTCTTGAGAAACTGAGGTGTATATGTCTTTTATTTTGTCTATTTTTCCCAAAGCTAAATGAGGGAGCAATAAACTTCCTGTAGAACAGCCTACAAATAATTCATATTGATTGCAACAATCATTGATAAGGTATTCAGCAACACCGCCTGCAAAAGCTCCTTTGCTACCTCCTCCTGAAATTATGAGTGCTTTCATTTGTCTAAATTTAATTAATGGACGAAGAATTGACTAAGTCCTGACAAGTTGAGATGCCTATTTATTGATCTTTATCAACTTCTCAAAATTTTTAATTTAAAAATTATCCTAAATCGTTTATCTGATGTAACACGAGAAAGTAAAGGCAATAATTGAAACCACAATACCAATTGTAAAAACAAGATAATTCATTCGTAATAATCGATATTTTCTATTTAGAACTTGTCCTAAAAAATATAAATCCTTCGTCATTGCAGAATATAAATAATCTTGATCATTCATCATGACTTTCAAGGCTAATTCAAATTCGTCTAATTTCATTTTGTAAAAATTACCAAAAAACAATAAATTCACTTTTTTATTATCAAGATCTTCCTTAGTAAATTCTCCCGAAGTTATTTTTGGTTTAGTTACCATTACCGATAAAAAAATAGAAATTGTACTAAATACGATAAATACAATAAAAGGAATTATTAGAAAAGCATTGTCAGGATTGTCCAGTTTTGGTAAAATTTTAGACATAGTAATCGAAATTACAATTGCATTTACAGACAGTAAAATATTAGCTTTTCTGTCTGCAATATAACTGTAGGTAATGTGGTTTCTTATTGTCAGTCTAAAAAGGGTATCCACACTTTTATCCGAACGATTTTCAGTTTCTTCATTTTTTAAACTTTTTTTCAAAGCTTTGTTCAGTTCTAAAAGGTTTCTGTTTTTTTGGGTTGTCCAATTGACATTGGAATATTTAGTATAAAATTTGTGATTTTTGAATACTTTACGATTTTCTTCTAGCCATTCTATTTTTGTAAAATATAAATTGCAAGTTGTTTCAAACTCTGTTTTTAAAATTTCTGCAATTTCAGTATAATTAGAAGATGCTAAATGCGATAAATCGGCATCAGAAACGATCTGTTGTAGATAATTTGTAGGTGGCTGATTTTGTATCGTTCCCAAAATGGCATCATATACTTTTTCGGCTTTTTCAATTGGATAATTTTGTTCTTCAAAGAAAATTTTTGCAATAGCAATACTGTGATTTTCGTGTTTTTTTACGTCAATAGTATAACCAGTGTCGTGAAACCATCCTGCCAGAACGACAATTTCGGTATCCTCTTTCGAGAGGTTTTCCCCTTCTGCTATTTCAATGATATGTTTTACTACAAATTGGGTATGACTAAAATTATGATATATAAAATCAGTTTTTAGTTTTTCATTCATTAATTGCAATATGTGATTTTCGGCTTTTTTTATAATTGAGCTCATAGATTTTTAGTTTTCAATTGTTTGTTTTATTGATAGTAGATTGAGTTTCTCAAGTTTTTTATTCCAAATTTTTATCAACATTTTTAGAATATTAGTTTTCATAATAGTTCCAATTGTTGTAAATTCTAAATATAAATCTAAAGTTAAATTGGTTAGGTTTTCTGTTACTTTTTCAAGGTGAATTATATAATGATAATCTTTAACAAACATCATATCCTTAGTTTTTTCACCATAAATTAAACTATCATTTGATTTTTCGGAAATAGTTTCAAAATTTAAATTACCAAATTGTAAAACACAGTTGTGTTGTGTCCCTACTCGGTTAATTTTGTTTTCATCAAAATCAATTCGTTTTACATCACTATCCCATAAATGTCTGTACTTTAATTCGCTAACTAGTTTATAAAGTTCATCTATATTTGTGTCTATAGTTTTTTGAATGCTTTGTTTTGGGTCTTTTTGTTCTTCTATTGCTAACTCTTTTTGTTCTGTTTTAAGTTCTTTTTCGATATAAGTTAAATTTTTATAAAAATAATTAACTTCTTGTAGGTCATGTATTTGTGAAGATTTTGCCCAGGTAGTATCTAATTCTTTTTGGAATAATTGATAAACAGCATTTGTAATTAGTAAATACTCGTTTAAAGGAATGTTATTTTTCAATAATCGATGCGTTTTGATAACATCCTTGCCATAAGGTTTTATGATATTTTTCACCTTTATAAAATTTAAATTGCCATAATGAACCACAAATTTCAATGTCAAATTATTCGTCGTTCTGCAAGAACCGCAGTTGCATATTCGTTTGTTTTCATACATTTTTGTATGCGTATGAAATGCAGTCATCATCTGATGTGTTTGGTCTAAAATCTCTTGAAATACTAACGGTTTTGTTGTGTACATAAACAAAGCATCTCCCTCAATTTCAGCTAATTTTAGATCTAGCGAATTGGCATCCAATAAGATTTCGAGCAATTCTGATATGATATGTGTACTATGCTCAATTTCAGTAGTGTTAACAAAGTCAGTAAATCCACTTATATCAGGCATAAAATAGAGTGCTTTTTGCATAACTTAGTATTTTAAATGTGGTGAAATAAAAATAGAGAAATTAAATAGGAATCCTGTTTTTAAATTGTTTTCAAATAGTACTTCATTTCTTGCACGATTTGAATTGGTTACATTGTAAACCAAATTTTGGTTTAAGCCAAGGTCAGCAGCCAGCCAGAACCAACCCGTCAATTTTTTTTCTATTCTGGTTGTAAAGCGAATATCAGAACGATGTAAATGGATATTTGAATAGCCCGGCAAACTGGAATCTAAACTATTTATTTTGTAAGAAGCTCCATCTAAATCAATTGTATTTATCCAATGTAAACCGTCGTTATACTTGTACCTTACTTTTACAAAAACGGGTAAAATGCTTTCAATATCCCATTTTGTATTTAAATTTTTATTAAAAGAAATTATTGGTAAAATCAAGGGACTTCCAAATCTGTAATTGTAACTTAGTCCTAAAGCATATGTGAAATTATCACTTACTTTTCGTCCCCAAGCCGGAGATATTGAAAATTTTAAGTACTCACTTTGCACGAAATTACCGTCGTAGTCTCCGTTAAAATCGGCTTTTATACGCAATAACCAATAATTCTTAGATTTTGTAGGTTTGATAATTAAAAGATCGGTTCCAATGGTTTTCAAACCTTTATCTTCTAGTCCAGTATATAGTGGATTTTTACCTGAATTGTTTTGAAAATGATATTCTTCAAAACTATATTTTAATCCGCCTAAAATGGTCAAATAGGGTTTGTTTAAAATAGGAATTTTTGCTTTTATTTTCAATCTAGTATTGGTTTTTATTTCAGTTTTGCTGTCGCCAAAAAGCCCTGTTTTATCAATTGTTTCAATCGAATAATTAGGTTGATTTTCATAATCTATCGAAAAACCTTTTCCAATAGGAATGCCTTTTATATGCGGAATGCAATATTTATTTAGTACTGATATGCTGTCAGTTTGAGCAAATAATTGTCCAGCGATAAAAAATAAAACGAAAATAAGAATTGACTTTTTCACTATAAATAATTGAATTTTAAAATTGTTGCTTTACTAGTTTTTCCTTCATTTGAAATATACAAATCCCCATTTTGGGTAAACATGATTCCTTCAGGTTGTGAAAAGTGAGAATAGTTTAACGAAAATTCATTTAGAATTTTACCTTCTAAATTCATTTCAATCATTGTTTTTCCAACTGATGAAATAATGAATAAAGTATTTGTTTTAGGATTTAATGCTAAACCACTTGGTGCAAAATTTCGGCTTTTTATTTTATATTTAAAATCATCTTTTGAAATAGTAAAAGCAGGAATACTATTAAGTTTGTTAGTTCGTAAGTCAAAACTATAAATAGCATATTTATTACCATCTTCAGTTTTGATTTTGTTTTTACAAGCAATTAAAAGACGTTTTTTGTCAACATCATAATACAATCCTTCCGTGTTTTCTTTTCGGCTCAAAAAAGTATCAAATACATCAACTTTGTGAGTTGGTTGTACCTGAAAAAGGGTTCCGTTAGAGCGTAAAACAAAAATAGTATCACCCTTTATTGCCACATCTTCATAATCTCCTTTTTTGCTAAATTTTATCATGTTTTCAATAGTTTTACTTTCTAAATCATATTCAAATATTTTTCCTTGTTCGTCGTTGATGCAAACTATTTTAGGGTAATTCAATATTGAAATTCCTGAAATTTCATCCAGTTCTTTGGGTAATTTCCAAATGGTAGAAGGTTTATCAAGTGCATAGATAGTTCTTGTATCAAAATCTTGTTTCGGATTTTTGCACGAAATAAAAGAAAGAACAATGAAGAGATTAATTAGTTTCATTTGTCTGACTTTTTATCCAATTATAAATGTCAATTTGTGCTCGATTTTTTCCTTTTATTTCTTCAAAACTATTTTTTCCTTCACTGTTAATCACTCTTTTTTTAGAGTTATCAGCTAATTGAAAATCAATAATTTTCTTGATTTCTTGTTTGCAATCTTTATCAAGTATTGGGAATGCAACTTCAATTCGATGGTTTAAATTTCTATTCATCATATCTGCTGAAGAAAGATAGATTTTTTCGTCATCATTGTTGTTAAAAATATATACCCTTGCGTGTTCTAAAAACAGATCCACAATTCGATATACTTTTATGTTTTCACTCCAGTTTTTCACTCCTGGTTTCAAGGTACAAATTCCTCTTGCTAAAATGGTAATTTGAATACCCACTTGACTAGCTTCATACAATTTATTGATGATATCGTCTTCATCAATACCGTTAATTTTCAACAAAATTCCAGATGATTTCCCTGCCTTTTGGTTCTCTATTTCGTTGTTTATTAATGTAATGACTTGATTTTTCATTTCAAATCCTGCGACTAATAGATTACTCGTGTTAGACCTGTATTTTTTTGTTTTCAAAAACTGAAATACTTTTTTTATGTCTTCAGTATAGATAGAACTAGCTGTAAAAAATCCGTGATCGGCATAAATCTCAGCTGTCTTTTCATTGAAATTACCAGTTGCCATATAAGCAAAGTCTTGAGTTTTTGTTGGACTAATTTGCCTTGTTATTAAAGCAATTTTGGCATGCACTTTAAGATTTGGTAAACTATAAATAATTTTAATCCCCGCTTTTTTCATTTCATTTGACCAAAACAAATTATTATTTTCATCGAATCGTGCTTTAATTTCTACAAAAACAGTAACTTTTTTGCCGTTTTTTGCAGCACTAATCAGCGCATTTGCAATGAGAGATTGTGATGAAATACGATACAATGTAACTTTAATTTCTTTGACATTAGAATCAATTGCAGCTTCATTAAAGAATTCTAAAACATAATGGTAAGAATGATACGGAAAGTGTAATAATTGATTTTTTTGTTCTACAACTTCAAAAATGGAAGTGCTTTTTTCAAATGAGTTTTTATTGAGTGCTTGAAATTTCGGGTTTTGCAATTGAGGTGATTTTGGGTTTGGAAAACCAAATAAGTCAAATAAATTATGTGATTTTCCGCCAGCAACCATTTCTCTTTTTTTGAGATTAAATATTTTTTCGCATAATATTAAATCGCTTTTTGACAATGAAGCATCATACAGAAATCGGGTAGGGGTTCCTGATTTTCGTCCTTCAATTTTATCCATAATTTTAGTTACCAAATTACCTTGGTTTTCATCTTCTATTTCAAAATCTTCATCTCTATTTATTTTGATGGCATAACAAGAAATAATTTCGTGTTGTGCAAAAATGAGTGGTAAACATCGTTTAATCATTTCGTCTAATGATATGATATAATGATTGTTATCTTTATTTTGTAGCTGTTTGAAACGTTTTAATTTATCAGACGGAATGTTTAAATAAGCATATAAAAACTCTGAATTTTGATTTTTTAGATGGATTAAAAAATATAATTCTCTGTTATTTAAAAAATATGGAAGTTCCTCTTCTCTAATAAAAACCACTTGAATATAAGACAAAATTTCGCTTCTAAAATAACGCTCGATTTCGGTTTTATGAACACTTTCTAAATGTTGGTTTTCATAAACAAAAATATTATTTTGCTCTAATTCAGGAACAATTTGATCTTTCCAAATTTTCCCAAACTGTTGTTGTTGCTGATTTATTTCGTCTAAAATTGCCGATAAAAGAGGATTCTTTTTTACCTTAAATTTACTGGACAATCGGTGAACTTTTACCCGAAAAAACTCGTCCAAATTTGAAGAAAAAATGGCTAAAAATTTTATTCTTTCATACAATGGATTACTATTGTCATTAGCTTCATCGAGTACACATTGGTTAAAGGAAAGCCAGGATAATTCTGAAGGAATTCTATTTTTAGACATACTGTTTTATTTACTTCAAGAAAAGACGAAGCGAGCGTCAATAACTGACAGATTTAAAATCCCATTCCCAAACTAAACACAAAACGACCACCATCATTAGAATAAAAATAAGACGTTTGAAAAGAGAATAATCCAGCTCCATTTGCAAAAATTCCTCCACCAACTGAATTGTGCCATTTAGTTGAATTATCATTGTCAATCCATACTCTACCATAATCAAAACCTCCTAAAATTCCGAATTTAGCTGGAACTAAACCTGCATTGAAACGGAATAATTGCATACGCAAATCGGTGTTTTGAAAGAAGGAATTCTGACCTGTAAATCGTTGGTTTCTAAAACCACGAACTCCGTTTTGTCCTCCAATAGTTGCCGCTTGATAAAACTCAAAATTAGTATTATTAATGAGGTTTCCGCTCCATAAAGATGAGAGCGTTAACACATCATTTTTAATAATTGGATAATTGATTTGCAAGGATGGATTGAGATACGCAAAATTTTGATTGGTTTGAGATACATTCATTTTCCATCCCGTTGTAAGGGCAAATTTTAATCCTAATGTTGGAAATGCTTTGTTGTTCAGGTTTTCAAATTCATAGTTAAATTCAGCTCCAACAAATGTTTTTGACTTCAACTCATCGGAAGTAAAAGCGGTTTCAATAAATCGATTTGAATTGTCACTTGGATGAATAATATCTAAAGGAATACTAAATTTTGTTGTACTACCAACTCTTCCTCTTTTTAATAAAGAAATTTTGGCATTAAATTGTTCTAATCTTACACGCAAATATTCAATATCGTTGTTTTCTTCTAAATTAGGCGATTCGTTACCATAACCAAAGAAATTCAAACTATAAGCTGGAGAAGTGTAGCGTGTTTCAAAAGCAAGATTAAATTTCCTTGCTACTTTAGCAATTTCGTTAGAATAGCTTGCTTCAAGACCGCCAGTTGATGTATAATATTTTAAACCAACATTGTGTTTTTGCCAAAACGGATTGTTTTCGAAATCATACAGCGTAAAATGGGCTTTTGCTCCAACAATAAAACCCTCATCTGGATTATATCCAATGGCAGGAAGGAATTGTCTGAAATTGTGTTTGAATTTTGTGTAATTGAAATTATTTATTGTGTAATCATCTGTTAATAATTGTTTTACTGGCTTACCTTCAAAAACGCTTTCTTTAGTTTTATAATCATAAATTTTAATGCCAATTGGATTTTCTATCGTGTAAGTATCTTTATTTTGACCTCCAATAATCCTGATTTGTAAACATTTTTTATAATCACCTTTTACGATAAACTGGTCTTTGCCATCTAATCCATAAAGCCAAATTTCTTTAGTATATTCGGGCAAATAGGTTTTTTCAAACACAATATCGTTGTCTGAATTTGTTTTATTACGACTAACTTTAATCGAAGTATTGCCGTTGTCTAAACGGGTTATTTCAAAAATATCATCTTTATTTGTTCCTAAAACAATAATATTTCTATTAAGAATTTTATAATAGGTTTCTGCCCAGGATATAATATGTGTTCTTCTTTTTTTCAAATTTGATTTAATACTTTCTAATGTTTTATTATCAAGTTCTTTTGGTAAATTCGAAAAAGCTTTTTCAATACTTTCATCGGTTAAATTTTCTTCCAAGAATTGTGCTGCCAAAAGCCATTCTTCTAATGTAGATTGATTAATTAAGGTCAAATCTGTTTTGTAAATCACTTGATTAAAGGTCTTTACGTTTTTAATATTTTCATCAAAAGACTGCATCAACCGAAGTGAAGGAACTAAATTAGTAATTGCTTGTGTAAAAAAACCATCAAATTTAGGGAAAGCCTGATCTCTATCTCTAGGAATTGGTGAAAATGAAATGGTTTTGTCTGCATTTTTTCTTACAGCCCAACGGTATTGATCTTCGTGTCTGTCCCAATCGCCCAACCACATATCAAATAATCTGGTTTTGATATATTGGTCATTATTGATGCTGTATTTTTCGTCTTTCATCAACAAATTCATCACTTCATCTGTAGAAATCACATCGTCAGGATTTCCAAAAGATTTTAAGTTTTTGAAATCTTTTGTTGGTCTTTCTTCAAACAAATACAAATCGGGTTGTAAAATAGTGCTAAATTTTTCAATTGTTGGTTGATTTGGAACATAAAAAACTTTCGGATTGGTATGATAAACTCCAACTGCATCCGATAAATCACCTACAACTAAAGAAGAAAATGGGTAGGAAGAAGTATAGAAATCCATTAAAAATCGTTCGGAAACCGTGTTATCTAGCTGGTCTTTCATATATTCTTCCTGAAAAGCTTTTACCTGAATAAACTGTGTGGCACTTTTGCGCAAGCGACGCATTACATATTCTTTTCCGTCTTTATCTTCTAATCTTAATGAAATGGATTGATTGCCTCCACCAAATTTTAAAGGTTTTAATCCACCATAAAGTGTGTCAATATTTACGGTTGGAAATTCGATTTTGGTGTTATACAATTCACGATAATGATTACCAAAAAACCATTTGTAAGCGCCACTTTTATTAGGAGTGATAGCATAAATTGATGCTTTGGTTGTTGCGGTTTGGTTTATGTCAAAAGCAACATCCTTTGAACGGGTATTTTCTAAATTTTTTCGAATTATTTTAGAATGAATCATATGATTTTTGGCATCAAAAAAACGGACTTCTTGCTTGGATTTTTGAATATTTAAAACTGAAAATCCCATGCCAGCATACCCAAAAGTAGAACTATCTTTTTTGTATTCTCGTACTGGATTAACTTTTGAACCAGAGCCACTTATAATTTGCGGAATGTTTTTATGAACCAAATATTGCAAGTTGTGATCGTGCCCAGAAACCATAATCACTTGACTTTTATATTCCTGCAAAATAGTAGTAATTTTATTGGATAATTCTCTGTAAAACGGAAAATTACTATCCGCTGGGGATATCCCTGATGCACGTTGAATCACATTTAATGGAAGGTTTAATATAGGTAAATTCTTTTGACTGAAACTGTATTGACCACCGTGGTTACCATTAGATTCCAGTGGATGATGCATCGCAATAATCATTTGTTTGTCTTGATTTTTATTGACGATGCTTTTAAATTCGGTAAAGAATTTTTCCCGAGTATTTATTTCACAATTGTCGTTTATTTTGGGGTGTTTGTCCCAGTCAGTAATAAACCATTCTGAATCTATTGTTATCAAAACAATGTCTTCATTTATTTTATAGGTTGCTAAAGGGCAGCCTTTTTCAGGAAGAAAACTGTTTTTACCAAGGGTTTTTTCAACCATTTTTCCTTCTTCTTTCAAGCCGTCAATTCCATTGTACCAGTCGTGATTACCTGGAATGAAAATTGATTTTCCTGAAAATTTTTTAGCAATCTCTAACTGAAGTTGGAGCGATTGTTCAGCATTTTTGCGTTTTAGTGTAGATTCTTTTTCAGGCATTCCTTTTGGATAAATATTATCGCCAAGAAAAAGTAAAACATCCGAAGGTTTTGCTTGACTAATCCTTTTTTCTAATGCTAATAAAGCTTCTGAAGCTTGGTTGTTTTCTTGTTTTCCAGCATCACCAATCAAGAAAATATTCACACCATCATTATAAATTTTATTGTTCTCGGTAATTGCATTTTTTTGTGGAGAATAAGTAGCACAAGAATGAGCAATAACTAATGTTAAAAGTAGTATAACGATTTTAGAGCGTTTATTTTTCATAATTTTTTAATTTAATCTCCATTAAAATATTTCCTCTTGATTTATATGTTTTCCAGGAAAATTTTGCTGTTTGAATACCTGCCAAACCAGAAAACAAAACAGCAAAAATGATGTTTAGATATTTTCCAATTTGCACTTTATTATCCAAGAAAAAATATTTTCCGGTATGAGCAAAAATGAGCATTCCAACCAATGTGCCAATCATTGCACCCATAATAAAAATGCTGTTATCGTTGCATAAATTTTTAATTTTTTCGGTTCTAAATAAATAAATGTAAATTCCTGACCAATAAGGCCATTGAATAAAGTTCAAACTATTGAGTAATAGTCCAAGAATAAAAGGAAATTGTGCCAATTTTAATTGCGACAAACTAAAATTTGTACCACTATTTATATTTGAAAAGAAATAATACGCAATTGCTGAAAAGAAAACAATAGTAAACACATCAATAAACAGTAATAATTTTCGTTGTTGTACCAACCATTTTGCTCCAAAACTGACCGCTTTTAGTACAAAAAATTCTATAAATACAATCCCTGAAATAAAAGAAATAACAGCCCAATTTCCTTGTTCCAATAAGATTTGTAAGCCTATCACGTTGATATAACCCAAAGGCAAAGAACCCATCAAGCTGATAAGAATGCCTAAAAATAAAGGACTTTGTTTTGGTAAATATTTATCTAATAACTTCATCTTTTTAGGAAATAGATTTTAAGTGTTTTGTTAATTTTGAGTTGTCTGCAACTAACTGTCGAGATTGCTTTATGTTCAAATAGGAATGCCCTTTTTTGTGATTAAAACTGCTTATTTTGTATAGAATATCATAATGTTTGATAATTTCTTTCCAAGCAAAAAAGATAGAATGTTTGGGATCATAAATGTGTGTAGGTTCGCTTCCTGCACCGTTAAGTTCAATGATGGAAAAGTTTTTGCCTTCTTCTAAATCTTCACGAGATTGAAACATAATATCTAATCTCCCGAAGTAAAAATCAGGAATTTGGAAACAGACATCATTGAAAGTTTCGGTTAGTTTTTCGTTTATCCAATGGCTTACATCGGTAAATTTACTTCCTCGAACGTGGTTGCCAAACGGTACTAAATTGAGTTCTTCGTCTTGTGGTAAAATAGTGTCTAAAACTTTGCCGTATTTTGATTTTAATGTGTCGAGTTGCAAGGCAAAACGAGGATTTTGTTCAATAAGTTCTTCAATTGTGTTTGTGCCATTTCCTTTTAAAATCAGAAAGTCTTTATATACAATTCCTGTAATTTTACCTTTATTTTCATTCGGCATTCGGTAATAAAACAAACCTATTTCTAACGGATGCGTAATACATTCTTGAACCAAGAAATCATAATCGGTTTTTTGTAAATAGGTGCTTAACTCGTTCCAAGAATGAATTTTTTCGACCCGAAGCCCTTGTAATCCCATATCAGGTTTTATGATAAACGGGAATTGAATGTTTGCCTTTTCAATTGCATTTATAATGGTTTCCAGTTTTTGATTGGGTTTGAAATATAATGTTTCAGGATAATATTGTTTTGGAATTAGATCATAGATTTCTTTCTTGCTTTCCAAGGCAAAACCGCCGTTTATGATTCGTGGATTACTGGCATTAAAAAATCCGATGGATCGAGCTTTAATGCTTAAATAAATCCAATAGAAAAATATTGGAAAATAAACAATATTCATATTCCAATATTCCCAATTTAAGAGTATGTGAATGCTGTTTTTTAGTTTTCTCAAAATGTAATTTTTTCTATTGTTGCATTGTTTATTCTATCAATGTAGGTCATTTCTAAAGCATCGGTTTTTAGTAGCAATTGCGTAATACTTACGGTTTTGGTTTTGTCTTCACGGTTTATTACTAACCCAAATTCAGTATTGCTGGCTTGTGTTGTGGCGTGAAACGATACTATTTTCTCGATTGAAAGTGGAACATTGTTACTACAAAATTCTTTAAACCATTGTTTTCTTTGGTTTTTCTGTTTTCTATTGTATAAAGTAGCTGACGACCAAATGTGGGGTTGTTTAATTGATTTTTCAAATGTGTGTTTTTCGACACCATCCCATTTTACTTCAGTTAATGTTTTTTTCTGAAAAATGATTAATGTAAAAGGCTCAATGTTTTCTAAATTCATTTCTTGAAAATACATCAAAGGAAATTTTTCTTTAATAATTTCCAATAGAATTGTTCCTCGACTTTTGCTATAATTTGGCAGTTTTATATGATTGATAAATGCTCCGTTCAGCAAAACAATACTAGTTCCGTCATTTCGAGCTACAATCCAAGTCCCTCCAGCTTTCTCATCTTTTGGGTATAAAAGTTTCATTTCATTTACAGCATACACTTGAGGTGAAATAGTAGGTCTATAGCTTTTTTCATCTCTATTTGAAGTTAATAGAAACCCATTTTGGAGTGGAACAAAACTTACTGTGCACATATTTTTCGGTATCTGATAGTTGCTGGAGCCAATCCAAATGTTTCATCTATATAAGATATGCAATTAACTTCTAACAAACCAACTTTTATTAATGCTTGATGATGGATGCTGTGTTCTAAACAATAAGCCAACTCTCTTAAAAATGAGGTTTGAATTTGCATTTCTTTACCTTCTTCAGCACAAAAGTTGCCTTCTAAAACAAGCACTTCATCAGGACTATTTAGTGCTAATTGACCGTTTATTAAATCAATAATTTGAATAGCATAGGCACAATCGGTCTCAATTAAAAGGTTTCTTTTTCTATTGTCATAATTTATAACTCTAGTTTCTAAGCCGTTGAATACGCTTTGATAAAATTCGAGAATATGACGAACGTGTTGCCCAATAGTTGCTCCAAACAAAGTTGTTGAAGGATAGGTATATTGATTATTTGTTAATTGAAGTACTACCTTTTTTATGTCGTTTAAATTTTCTTGACAATATATTTTCATATTTTTTAATTTTAATAGTTATAACCAGTTCCTCCATTATTTTCTATACTAACACCCAACCCTAGAACGATGCGATTGACAAAATTGAAATAGGCAATTACAAGTGTTGCATCTAAAATAGCGGCATCAGAAAACCCAAAGGTTTTAAGTTTATCTATATGTTCGGGTTCTTTGAAATTATAGGGTTTGATGGTAAGATTTTCTGCAAATTGGCAAAGTACAATTTCTTTTTCAGTAAGTTGAGCTTCATAAAAATTATGGCGTAGTTGTATTATTCTTTCCTCATTTTTCCAGTAATTATTCAACGCTTCTGAATGGTGAATTTGGCAATAATGACAATTGTTTGAAACCGAAGTTATTACCGCCATCATTTCACGTTCAGCCCTTGAAAGCTCGGATTTGGCAAACATAATTTCCATATACAAATCGATATGTTTTACAATACTTTCAGGTCGTAAGCTCTGAATTTTATGCACTTCAGCTAGTTGTCCTCTTTTGTGAATTAACTCATCGTAGATTTCTTTTAATCTGCCTGTTGCTTCGTTAGGTTCTATGATTTTTATAAATGCCATTGGTTTATTGTCTTGATTTCAAAATATAGACGAAAGTATTTTGAATTCCTGACAAGATTAATTACTATTAAAACAAAAAAAAACCAACACAGCCATAACTATGTTGGTTTCAGGGTAAAAATAGGATTGGAAATTATTTTTTCCAGGCTCTTCCTGCAAAAGCGGCATCAAGCTCGGGATTTGTAATGTGATTTGAGTAATTACTCATTGTTTTTACTGCTATTCCTGCTAGAATTCCTAAAACATGTAATTCTAGATAACCTGCCGCTAAAAACGCATCCACTTCGGCTTGAGAAACATTACCTCGAGTTACGGTAAGTGAACGTGTTAATTTTGACAATGCCGCTAATTTTGCGTCAGGAATTTGTTTGTCTTCACGAATTGCATCTGTAACTTCTGTTGGTACTTTTGACATTTTATCCCCAATAAAACTGTGTGCGGCCATACAATACTCGCAATTATTTTCATAAGCTACAGAAAGAAAAACTACTTCCTGTTCTACCGAATTAAACCCAGAATTGGCTCTAAAAGAGGTGTAAGCATAGATGTATGCATCTAAAAGTGCTGGATTTGCACCCATAGTTTTGTACATATTCGGAACGAAACCTAACGCTTTTTGAGTTTTGTCAAAAATTTCTTGAGAAAGTGGAGAAATCGAAAAGTTCTCTAATTTTAAATGTGCCATTTTTTTGTTTTTTAAATTAATATAAAATAACCATTACAAAGATGGTGTGAATGTAGCAGACTAACTTTTGCATTTAGTTCAACTATTTGCTTAATTAGTTCAAACGAAAAGTAGAAGGAGATTGTTCGTATTTTTCGTGGAAAAGAGTCGAAAAGTTAGCTAGATCATTAAACCCGCAATCGAACGCGATATCGGTAATTCGCTCGCTAGAGACTAGTAATAATTCTGCGGCTTTTTCGAGTTTTTTATTTCTAATATAGTTGGCAGGACTGTCGTTATAATTTTTTTTGAATTCTCTTTTGAATGATGATAAGCTTAAATTAGTTGTTTGGGCCAATTCTTCCATAGTTAAATGTGTAAACAAATTATTCTCGATGATTTGCTTAAACGTATAACTTTTTGGGGAAAATAGCTGCGATAAAATTTGTTGAACGACAGCTGCATTTTTGGTTTGGCACAATAAAAGAATGATCTCCTTTAATTTTAGTACCAATAAATCTTCATTAATGAGTGTCGGATTGTCGAAATAAAACAGAAGGCCTTCAATGTATTTTTGTATTAGAAAATCGTTATTAATTTTATTTAAATCAATAGTTGTAATACTTTTTGTTGGCTGCTGAAAAATTTTTGGTAAATCAAAATCGTATATTTTTTTTAGTATATCGGGATGAAAATGAACAATAACGATTTGATGAGTTTTGGAAGTTTTACTATTTTTAATTTGACTAAAGTAATTTCCGCATTTTAATAAAACAGCTTCATTTACAGGAATGCTAATACTTTCTTTCTCGGTTTTATAATCAATTTGACCTTCTAACATATACAAAAAACACGCCTCATCAGGCATAGGATTTGGTATTTTGAAAGGTGCTTCGATGGTCACTTTTTCAAATAGTTTCTTACCAAAAAGTTCATATATTTTTCTGTCGGTAATCATTATACGATTTTTTTAAAAAAAACTATATTTTCTTCTCTTTTAGTAGTGTAGCAAAAGATTGAAAATATAGTTTTTCGAGTTAAATGTAATCTGAATTAATAATTTGCTTCAACGGTAACTTCAACAGTTTTTGCAATATTTGTTGCTGGCTTTCCACTTTTGAAAGCTACTTTATAATCGGCTAAAGTAATGTTGAATTTTGAGGTTAAGTTTATTTTTCCTCCTTTCACCACAATAGTTGCTTTTTCCTTAATAGGATTTGTAACGCCATTAATGGTTAAATCACCTACAACATCAGCTGCATAAGTACCGTCTTTGTCAAAATTTGCTTTTGAAATTTTTCCTGTTAGTTTTGCTTTTGGATTTGTTTTAGTATTCAAAAACTTTTTGCTGTTAAAGTGTTCTTGCATCAATGCTTTTTCAAATTCAAAACTTTGCATTGGAACCGAGAATACAATATCTCCAGAATTGGTGTCAATTGTTCCCACTGATGCATAGTTGTTCGCTTCGATGTTTTCTGCTGGTGTTGTGGAGAAGAATTTAAAATGTGTTTTTGTACTTACTTGTTTTTGAGCTACTGCTGTTAGTGAAATAGTTACTAACGCTACGATTGTTAAGAATGATTTCTTCATTTTTTTAAAATTTAATTGTTTATTGATTTACTTATTTTGACACTATGTCGCTTTTTTCTATAATTACATTTTCATACATTCCTAAATCAGAATCAAATGATGCTCCTGAACGAATTACTCCTTTAATGGTAATTTTATCGCCTACTTTAACATTATCAGTATGAGAATTGGTTTCTTTTGTAAAACTTGCACTAACACCAGCTTTATCAGTTGCAGATTTTAATAATACTACTTTTTGGTGGTTGAAGTCTTCGGAGATTACTGCAACTATTCCAGAAATTTCTAAAACTTTAGAATTGCCTTCTTCGTCCAGGTATTTGTCGTTTGCTTTTTTAGCATCGGTAAGATATTCATTTACGATTTCACTCGCTTGATAGCTAAAATCTGTTGCTGTTGCTTGTACATCTCTTTGAGGTTTAAAGAACATCATTGCTCCAATACCAACGGCAATTAGAATTCCTATTCCAAGTACAATTACGATTTTCTTTTTAGTTGTCATATTCAATTATTTTAAAATTTGTTTTACTGAATGTATAGACAATTGTTTTTTTATTTCCTGACAAATTAGTCCAAAAAAAAACACTGCCTTTGATTTGCAGTGTTTAATAGTTGAATTAATCAGAATGAAAAATCTATAACTTATTGATTTTCTCAATAATTTTGTTTTTTGTTTCTTCGGGCAATTTCACATTTACTTTTGATTTACCTGTAAACCATTTGCCAATAATAGTATCAATAATTTTAGATTGGTGTTCGTAAGCAGTACACGTTTTACACATTGATTTGTGTACTTGTAATTGCATTTTTTCTTTTGCTGTTAATGGCGTAAAAAGCTGTTTATCTATCAACTCTGTGGTTTTCTTACAGGAGTTTACCATCATATTCATTATTTTTTGCATAATCATTTCTTTACTGTTTTAAAAAAGTTTATTACAACCATTTCATTTCTAAACATTTTTTTAGTAGTAGTTTTGCTCTATGTACAATCTGCCAATAATTAGACACGGTAATTTCTAATTCCTGACAAATTTCGTCTGCCTTTTTATCTGTTAAATATTTGGAAGTCACAGCAAATTTCCATTTTTGAGGCAAATCTTCCATACAGTCCTGCATTACATTGTTGAACTCCGGATTGTCCAGTAATTCTTCTTCCTGATCCCAAATTGGGTTAATGTCGTTATTCTTCCAGTTTTCGGTTTCGTTGAACAAACCATCGGAAAGTTCGTAACCACTATTTTCAGATATACTAAAGGTTTGCTTTGTGGTTCTGGCACTCAAACGATAATAATCAATAACTTTATTATTTAGAATAGAAAACAACCAGGTTTTAGGTTGGCTTTTACCTTGAAAAGTATCTATTTTATTAAAGGCTGCCAAAAATGTTTCCTGTACCAAGTCTTCGGCAGTTTCCTTTGATGAGGTTTTGTATAATGCCCAAGAAAAAAGCTCATCACTAAACTGATTGACCCATTTTTCGAGTACAATTTTTGAATTTTCTTTGATAACTTCCATAAATTTTGTTGTCTGTTATTTTATAAGTTCAAAGATACTATTTTTTTTAGACCTCAAAAAGTCATTCTTTTCACACAATAAAAAAAGTAGTACCAAACTATATTCTAAACCGATTAACCAAAAGTTTTCTTTGAATTCTAGGGTAGAATAAGCACTATAGCTTAAAATTGCAGTTAAACTCCAAATTATTGGATAACTGTATTTTGTAAAAATTCCAATTAAAACCAAGTTTACGATATACCAAGGATGAACTGTTGTAGAAGTTAAAAAATAGACGGTCAAGACCACTAAAAAACTTTGAAACAAGTCTAAAGTAGTTTTGTTTTCTTTGTAATAACTGCTGTAAATAATGAATAAAATTATTAAAACAGGAATAATTCGACCTGTAATTTGAATGATATTATAACCAGTAAAATAATAGCCAATAGCTCTAATCACATAATAAATACTGGCATTAAACTCAAAATTGGTGAACCATAAACCTATTGTTTCAGAATAATTTGAGATCAATTCTGAAGACAGGAAAGGCACAAAAAGTAAAACATTTATTCCGATGATAATTCCATAAAAAACTATACTTTTTTTCCAACCCAATTTTTGAAAAAACAAAGGCAATAATAGTAGAGGCAATAGTTTCGTTGAAATGGATAATGCCAAAATTGAAGCTGCTAAATTCCATTTGTTTTGATGTAGCAAATACATACTCCAAACAAAAAAGAAAAGCATTACACCTTCAAAATGCAAATTGCCTGTGAGTTCTATAATTATCAATGGATTTAGAATGTACCAAAAAATGCGATGTCTTTCTAATCCTAATTTTTCTAATAATTTACTTCCAAAATACAACGTTCCAAAATCGGCAGTAATGATAATTATTCGGAGAATGATGGCAGCACCCATAATGGAATGATTGCTTAAAATTCCCGCTATAATAAAAAATAATTGATTAACTGGCGGATAATTTGAAAAATGAGAAGCACTCAAACTTCCCATTTTGCTTACTAATTCTTGTGCTTGTGATAAATTAAAATTGGGATTTATCATCAAATCCTTCGGAAGATTGGTAAACGGATTTAAACCTTCTAAAATTAATCGTCCATCCCAAATAAACCGGTAGAAATCTTGTGATAAACTTGGTGAACTAAAAGCAAAAAGCAACCGAAATAATAATGAAATTCCGATTAAGTAAGTAAAATTATTTTTTTGAGTTTGAATAATTTTATAAGTGAAGAAAAATAGTAATCCAAAAGAAATTATCAAAGCAGTGAAATGGGGTCTTTCCAGAAAATAAGATACATAAGCATAAATTATTAGACTGAAAAAAGTATAAAGTTTAGTATGATTATTTATTTGCATCATTAGCTTTCCATTGAGAATAAATAGACACGAAAAAAGGAACAAAATAAGTTGAAATAAGTTGAAAACATATTTTTGTATTCAATGGATTTGAGAAAATTGCGTGATAATTATTAATCAGGTTGAGTAATGTACCAACAATTAACGCAATTTTTATAGCGATATAATAATTTTCTTTTTTCATTTATAAATTCATTTCAAAGTTTAACCTTAATGGAACTGAAAATCATTTCGTTATTTGAATTGATTTCACAAAAACAAATCCAAATCCGAAGAATAACATCAAATGAAACGGCATCAATCCGTAATCATTCAATCGGATGCCACTATACATCCCGAAAAGGAAATAAAGCATCAGTAATCCTTCTACAACTATATTTTTTGAGACTTTTTTTGAAATATACGTATTCTGTTTCCATTTGTCTTTTAAACTTTCGATATTGAATTTTGGCGTTCTAATAAATTCACTTTTTTTACCAAGAAGTCCTTCTAAAACTGCAAGAGTATTATGAAATGAAAATCCCATCGCAATGGTATAAAACGTAAAAAACAAACCAATAAATTTTGTAAAATTCCTAAAACCACCGCCTTGAATATTCTTAAAAGTGTACCAATAACAAGTGAAAAACAACATTGAGGTGATGATAAAAAAGACCAAAACCTCAAAGAACAATGCCAAATGAGTATAGGTGTTTTTGATAAATAAAACTGGGACACTCAAAATTGCCATTGTGAAAATGAACAAAAACAAAGAGCTATTGAGCAAGTGTAAAACCCCGTGAATTTTGGTTTTTAGCGGAATGTTTTTTGAAGTGATTACACGCCAACTCATTTTCTTGAAATTCTCTGCGCCGCCTTTGTTCCATCTAAATTGTTGTGAACGAGCTGCGCTAATAATTACGGGTAATTCGGCTGGTGTTACGACATCAACTAAATACTTAAATTTCCAGTTTTTTAGCTGTGCTCTGTAACTTAAATCTAAATCTTCAGTTAGCGTGTCGCTTTCCCAATTTCCGGCATCGAGAATACATTCTTTTCGCCAAATACCTGCTGTTCCGTTAAAATTGATAAAATGCGATTGTGAATTTCTTCCCACTTGTTCCAATGTAAAATGTGCATCGAGAGCAAAAGCTTGAATTCTAGTAAGCACCGAATAATTTCTATTCAAATGTCCCCAACGTGTTTGAACTACACCAATTTTTTCATCTTTAAAATAAGGAATAGTTAGCAATAACCAGTCTTTCTGCGGAACAAAATCGGCATCAAAAATGGCAATAAATTCACCTTTGGCAGTTACCAATCCTTCTTTTAACGCGCCAGCTTTGAAACCTATTCTGTTGGTTCTGGTGATGTGTTTGATGTCTATTCCTGATTTATGTAAATCATCAATAATTTTCTTGGTTTCAATTATGCTATCATCAGTACTGTCATCAAGGACTTGAATTTCTAGTTTATCATTTGGATAATCTAATTTTGCTATTGTAAAAAGCAATCGTTCTACCACATATTTTTCATTGAAAATCGGTAATTGAATGGTTACAAATGGAATTTCGGTTGGGTTTGTAAAATCGAATTTTGGGGAATTGTCTATTTGTTTTTTGCTTTTCAAATAATTGATGAGCAAGTTTAATTGAGCCAAACTATAGAAAAAAATCAACAGAATAGCTAAACTATATATAAAAAGTATGATGTAAGAAAGTAATAACATAATTATTTGAATGCGTATTTAAAAATCCAACCTATAATTTTAATTCCAGCCATAATGGTTCCTTTTACAGTTCCTGACACTTTTGAAACACCAATACGGTTTTTGTATCGCACCGGAATTTCAGTATATGAAATGCGTTTTCGCAACACTTTTAATTGCATTTCTACAGTCCAACCATACGTTTTGTCTTGCATATTTAGGTCTAAAAGTGTAGCGTATTTTATGGCTCGAAAAGGACCTAAATCGGTAAACTTTGAACCGAAAAATAATTTCATCAACACTGTTGCTAATTTGTTTCCGAAAATTTGTTGCGGTGTCATCGATCCATTTTCTCTTAATTCAGAAACTCTTGCACCTACAACAAAATCAAAATTTCCATCAAGAATTGGAGCAATAATTTTTGATAATTCATCAGGATAATCAGAATAATCGCCATCAAGGAAAACAATAATGTCTGGTTTTATTTTTTGTTTTGAAATGTACTCCAGTCCTCTTAAACAAGCATATCCGTAGCCTTTTCGTTTTTCAGTAAGTACTGTTGCTCCATTCTCGAAAGCTATTTTCCCAGTACTATCGGTTGAATTATTATTGACTACAATAATCTCGGAAACTGTTTTAGGAATTTCTTGAATTACTTTTCCAATAGCTTTTTCTTCGTTGAAAGCTGGAATGATTACTATACTATTTGTCATTTACTTTTTATTTAGCAAATCCATCAAATTTACATCATTGCCTAATAGAATTTCATTGGCATTTATTCTTCCTTCTTCATTACCGTTTTCTAATTTTAAAACGCCTCTTGGACAAACAGCTGAACAAATTCCACAACCAACACACGATGAACGTACTATGTTTTCTCCTTTTTGAGCATAACTTCTAACGTCAATTCCCATTTCGCAATGTGTAGTGCAATTTCCACAAGAAATACATTGACCTCCATTTGTTGTAATTCTGAATTTAGAAAACAATCGTTGTTGCAATCCAAGAATAGCCGCCATCGGACAACCAAAACGACACCAAACTCGATTTCCTAAAATAGGGTAGAAACCAACTCCAACGACACCGCTAAAAGCAGAACCAATAGCAAAACCATACCATTCACGTAATTTATAACTGTCTATAAAAAGAATGTTTTGATTGTTGGAAAAATAATTTATCACTATTGAAATGATAATAATTGCAACAAGAGTAACCATTGTATAAATGGCATCGGTGTCCATATCTTTTCGTTTGAAAATGTATAAAGCTCCTGTAAAAACAACAAGAAAAGTTACTATTCCGTATATAAATTGACTTTTGGTAATGATGCTTAATTCGGGATTATTGGATAAAAAAGTAAAAATCACGGCAATGGTCATCACAAACGAAAACACTAAAACGGAATGGATCATCCAACGTTCTATTTTCCAAGCTTTTTGGGTGGAATTGGATAAATGGCGAAAACTATCCCCAGCAGTTTCTGCCAAACCGCCACAACCGCAAACCCAAGAACAATACCAACGTTTGCCATAGAAATAGGTAAGAATTGGCGAAATAATGAATATCATTGCAATTCCGAAAACCAGCATAAACAGCCCTAGATTTCCACCGTTGAGCAATCCTTTTAAATGCCAATCATTGAAGAAATAATAATTCAATGGCCACATATTTTTTAAATCTTTGGCAAAATATTCTTTTCCTGGATTGAGTTTTTCAAGGATTTCAGGAATTAAAAATGCAAAACCTAATTGAAAAAACATTACCGAAATGGTTCTTACTAATTGGTATTTATTGTGTCGGTATTTTAGAATGAATTTGTAACCCAAACCCATAATTGCCACAGTATAAAGTGTTCCGTAAACAAACCATTGACTTGCTGTTTTTCCGTTTAAAAGCAAACTCAATGGATCGAAGAAACCAACAATTCCTGTGTTGGAAGCTCCATTTTCTCCAAGTCCTAAATATTTCGGAAACCAATATAATGCTACATAAAATGAGGTAAGCAAGATACCAATTATCCAAGCAAAAATTCCTTTATTGGTTAGGGATTTATGAAATAGACCGTTGTTGCTAATACCTTCTGGACGATTTAGATAAGTGCTTCGAGCATAGATAATTATTCCAAGTAAAATTGAGATTATCGAAACACTAAACCAAAGTGTTTTGTTTGGAAAAGAAACATTAAAAAAAGCAAGCGTTAAAATAAAAAAACCAATAAAACCTATGGCTAAACCTAATTTTTGAAAAGGAGTTAGACCATTATTTTGATGTGCTGCAATTGATATATTTGGTGCTGATTTGCTCATAATTATACTGTTTTTAATCCTACAAATTGGGTTACAAACTGCTCTTGGATTTCTTTTTTGTGTGATGTGAAAAATTCGGGATCAAAATTGGCTTCCGCCAAATGATGAATTACATAATCAACCGATAGATTTTCGGTCAGTACTTTATCGAAAAATTCGTGACGCATTCTAATTCCGAAAGTATTAATGCCAAGAAATGCTTTGGTTTCTTTATGGAACGAAATTCTAATGGCTATTTTTCCTGAAGAATGTTCCCAGTAAAATTGTTCTTCATAGTCTTTTTTGTGTGCCCAAACCCAACCATAAGTTTGATATTCAATATCTAAAAACTTGGCAGAATTGAACCAATGCCCAGGATTGTATTGCGTTGGATTTCCAGTAAGTGTTTGTGCCAAAGCTTC
>TARA_R110000868_G_scaffold408411_1_pt1 | contig 57586 bp, 40 predicted proteins | sample TARA_R110000868 | Tara Oceans TARA_R110000868 (sample SAMEA4397489) | marine metagenome | biome: Polar Biome; feature: [SRF] surface water layer (ENVO:00010504); material: water (ENVO:00002006), including particulate matter (ENVO:01000060) such as... | depth 5 m | reverse complement strand
TTAGCGCAAAGATGCCTGAAAGCAACACGTGGGAAATCGGCAACACAGGTCCCAACTGCCTTCAGTTCTCCCTGAGAGGAGTCGGTATAATTAATTCAATTGTCAGAGTCTGATTGTAATGGACCGTGGAGAGTGTAGTTTCACTGCAAAAAATCAAAAAAGTGTCTGATATCCACGATTTACTTCCGCTCGTACTCTTGACCTCAGCGGATAACAAGACATAATCTGAGGCACAGGAAGCAAGTACCGCTACCAAAGGTGACATATTCACTAAAGGTCAGGTACAGGCCGACTCGCGGGTGTAGCTCAGTGGTAGAGCACCACGTTGCCAACGTGGCTGTCGAGGGTTCAAATCCCTTCACCCGCTCTTTTTTTTCGCATGCAGAATCTCAGGGACAGAAACCGAGCCCCCATCTTATTTGAATGCGGGGCTTTTCATACTTTAAGTAGTATCACCCAATACGCAACGTCGCAGCTGGCTGCTGCCACCCTCAGATTGAGTGCCGTTTTTAGGTAATGCCCCATTGCTGTTTCCAACACACAAGTAAAAGAAAAGGATTGGACCGTGTCTGACGAACTCGCAACAACAGAAGAAACCGTCTCAGCGGATGGCGAGTACAAGATGTCCGTGACCGCCAAAATCGATGAGGTAGGTCCCTGTAAAAAACATGTAACCGTAACGGTTCCTCGCGCTGATATTGACCATTATTACTCAGAGTCTGTCTCCGAGCTTGGTGGCCAGGCAACAGTCCCCGGTTTCCGTGTAGGACATGTGCCAACCAAGCTGATTGAAAAACGCTTCCGTCAGGAACTTTCTGACCAGGTAAAGCAACGGGTTTTAATGGAAAGTCTGGAATTGATCGCGGAAGATAACGATCTTGACCCGATCAATGAACCTACCATTGATATTGAAAGCCTGGAAATTCCGGAAGACGGCGAATTCACTTTCGAATTCGAAGTGGAAGTTCGCCCTGATTTCAAACTTCCTGAATACAAAGGTTTGAAACTGGAACGTCCTGCACGTGAGATCGCAGATAAAGACGTTGACGAATACCTGACTCGCTTCCTCGGCCAATACGGCGAAATGGAAGAGCGCAAAGGTGCCGCAGAAAAAGAGGACTACCTGGAGCTTTCCATCAAATTCGAACACGATGGCAAACACCTCAGCGAAATCGCCGAACTGGTTGTCCCCCTGCGTCCTGTGTTGCGTTTGCAGGATGCCGAAATCACTAACTTTGGTGAACTGATGACTGGCGTCAAGACTGGCGACACCCGCGAAACCGAAGTGGAAGTTTCCGGCGAAGCAGATCAGATCGAGATGCGGGGCGAAAAAGTCAAAGCCCTGTTTACCATCAAGAGCGTCAAGTTTATTCAGACTCCAGAAATCAACGAAGAACTGCTGGAACGGATCGGTGCCGAATCTGAAGAAGAACTGCGGGAAGAAGTCAAGAATATCCTGGAACGCCAGCTGACTTACGAACAACGTCAGTCAACCCGTTCTCAGGTTCTGGACAAGATCACAGAATCTGCCGACTGGGATCTGCCGGAAACACTCGTCTCCAAGCAGGTCGAAAACGCACTGCGTCGCGAAATTCTGGAAATGCAACAGGCTGGATTCTCCCGCCAGGATATTCAGGCTCGCGAAAATGAATTACGTCAGAAAGCCATTTCGACTACTCGTCAGGCTCTGAAGGAACATTTTGTACTCGACAAAATCGCGACCACAGAAAACCTCGAAGTACAACCTTCTGAAATTGACATGGAAATTTACTACATGGCAATGCAGCAGGGTGAAAGCCCACGCCGGATTCGGGCCCGCATGGTTAAATCTGGCATGATCGAAAATCTCGAAGCACAGTTGCGTGAACGAAAAGCAGTTGACGTCATTCTGGAAAAAGCAGAATACACCGATATTGAAATGAAACCACAAGAAGAAAATAAAATCTCTGCCGTGGCTCGTTCGGTCTGCTCCAGCTTCTCGGCTTCTGCTGCCGAAGAGGAAGAAACTGAAGAAGCAGACGAAGAATAATTTCTTCACCGGTTTCCTAAAAATTGATTTTCCCGAAGCGACACTGTTGATGCAGTGTCGCTTTTTTATTTTGGGACGGAATCTCTCTCAGTTTCCGTCCATAGGCCTGGTGCAACTCATCATAATAGCAATCAGTCTATTCGAATAAACAGAATGTATTAAAATATCTGCCTGATCCTGAATACATAGAATCCATATACACTACAGGTACCATGCAACGATGACTGCTGCCCCGGGAGAGATCTCTCATACCAGTCCCCCGATCATTTTACTCGGGGCAAGTAATCTGACTCGTGACTTCCCGCTGATCCTGCGATTGCTGCAATCCTCCCTGAAATCCCCACTGGATATCTACACGGCAATGGGACACGGAAGATCCTATGGCAACTGGAGTCGTGTTCTCTATCGGGCCTTGCCTGGAATAACCCGCTGTCAACTCTGGGATGCATTCCCCCCCGCGCTGACAGAGAAGTCCACTCCGCGGGCATTATTAACTGACATCGGTAACGACCTGATCTATGGTCAATCTACTGAAACCATTCTGGGCTGGGTTGAACACTGTATAAATCAGCTTAAGGAACATCAGGCACAGATCACAATCACCCTGCTTCCGGAGGCCAGTCTCGCGCAGCTCTCATCCTGGAGATTTGAACTGACGCGGCGACTCTTCTTTCCCAGTAACCCGGCTACTCTGGCAGACCTCAAAATCAAAGTCAGAGATTTAAACCAGAGCCTGATCAAGCTCGCGGATCAGGACATAATTTCGGTCGTAGCTGCCCCCAGAGATTGGTATGGTTTTGATCCGATTCACTATCGCTATTCTCAGCGAGTCAATCTCTGGAAAACGATTCTTTCTCATTGGGATCTGCCTGAACTGAACGCAATGACTGCCCGTAATCACTGGTTCGATTCATTTTATTCCATGACTCGGTTAACCCCCTCGACCAGGCGTCAGTGGGGAAAGCTGAAGGAGAAACCACAACCGGCTCGCATTTTGAGAGAGGGTACTCGAATTTCCGTTTTTTAAAACACGATCGTGAACCATAGCTCCCCTAACAGATATCCAAACAATATTTCAGCAGGAGTGAATTATGACTCAGATGCAGGCCGAAAAGACCTAATCTGTTGCCATTCTGGAAGTTAGTGAAATAAAGTTGATATAATTTGAACTAAAATAGAGTTAGAAAGTGATATATTGGAAATTCGGACGCCTGACTAATTATGTAACACTACGATTATTCATGACGCTCATCATCTTTAGAAAGCAGCAGCATGGCTGGTATCTTCTACCTCAGCATTTTGATTGGCTTGATGATCATCACCGTGGTAGGACATGGTATCTGGGTACTGATTGCTTCACTTTTCCGAGCCTCTTCGACCCTTAAATCCCTGAGTGATGAGTCTGCCCACGCCCCCTCTGTACAACCCCCTCTGGAAAATACTTTCAACGAGGATCGACAGATTGCGCAACGTTATCTGCGACGACTGTATTATGAAGGGAAGATTCCCGAGCAGGAATTTCAGAAACTGCTCCAGTATACAACCGAAGAATTCATTTCACCGACGCGTCCTGAACCTGCACCATCACCTCAATCGACTCAACCCATGGCTAAAGCCGGGACCGAGTCACCAGCCCCCACTCCTGTTGAACCAGAAATCGCAGCTGAAGAAGTCACAGACTTTCTGGATGAGAGTGATTTTCTGGAAGAATCAGCGACTCAACTCAAACCGGAAAGTTTCTCACTCTCGCCAAAGAAACTAACTCAGCAGAGTAAGCGCCTCGAACCACCAACAGAAAAAAGAGCGATTGGCTCTCTGTTGAACGCGTTCATGGAAGATAAAAATATTCGCTGGGGAGAACTGGTCAGTGGCCTGCTGATTGTCGGCAGCGCTATCGGGCTGGTCGTGAGCCTCTGGTCCACACTCAAAAACCAGATCCCCTATCTGCCGGCTCTGCTCTTCCTGCTGGCAACGGCTGCCATCCATGGAGCGGGTCTGTATACATTCAAACGCTGGAAACTGGAATCAACGAGTCGCGGCCTGTTATTGATTACCGTGCTACTCGTTCCACTTAACTTCCTGGCCGGGATTCGTCTCTCCGATCATCGACCGGCAACCGACCCGCTCTTTATTCTGGCAATCAGTATCGGATTTGCCGCGTTTGGCTGGATGGTCAGTTCCGCCAGTCGTATCCTCGTCAGTTTTGGTCGATTTCCCTTACTGGGGATCGTACTGGGAACATCGGCAGGACAGTTGATTATTTCCCGGGTGGCATCCAGTGAGCCCACCTTTTTACAGACGAACCTTCTGGCAATCCTGCCTGCAGGATGCTTTATCGTCGGCATGGCCCTGATCCTCAAGCAGACGTTGAAGTGGAAGGAGGTTACAGATTCCCGAGCCCGGGAACTGGTCACACTCGGCGGTCTGTCCGTCTTCGCTGTACTGGCCCCCTGCTGGTTGCTGATCTGGAACACAACGAACCGCCTCGAAACGTTTTCCTGCCTGACTCCTTTATTCAGCCTGATGGAAATTCTACTGTTGGGCCTGGGACTGGTCCTGCATCACAGGAAGAATGGAGATGCTACTCCCCACTGGGCGTTGACGGGATCTTCCATCGCCATCTTTTCCGCTTTAATGATCTTAGTCAATTTTGCGATCGCGTGGCCACGCGTTGACATTCTGATTGTCCTGGGAATTGTCACTTGCATCAGTCTGTCGGTCCTCGCGATCCAGGGACGGTTTGCTCTCTGTCATATCCCGGCATTGATTTCTGCAGCCATTGCCGGCCTGCTGGGCTTTCATCTTATCACCGGTACGATCAACTGGGAGGGCACCTCACAGACTGCACTCATCGAAGCACTGCTGCTGGGACGCAGTTCGATCGTACTTGCAATCTTTACTATTCTGACCACTGCAGGTGCATTATTTTTAAATCGAACAGCAAAACAGGAAGACGCCCGCTACTTCCTGTACACCGCGGGATGCTTTTCCATTCTCTCAACTTTGATCGCAGCGTATGCCGGATTTATTACTCAGACTGATTTAAACTGGACCACGCTCGCGTTGCTGATGAATACGATATTCTGTCTTCTGGCCAACTGGCGAGTACAAAGAAAGTCTTTCTCCGCTATTGCATCGTTCCTCGGCTTTCTGACACTCCAACATGCACTCTGCCTGAATCTCTCGATTCGGGACGGACTCTCCCACTTTAAACTGTTTCCTGACGCGCCTTTTGTCTGGGGATGTTTCATCCATGCTACGACAGGACTGCTGTTTCTGACTGGACTGCATTACTGGTGTCGGAACAGAAACCCCACTCAACCCGCCTGGTCGCTGATTCCAGTGAAGTCAAATCACTTTACCAGACCGATGATTGCTGGATCAGTATGCACATCGCTGCTCATGATACCCTACGTACTGTTACAAAACCTGTCTGCAGAAATGCACGCATTTTATTCGTTCTGGCTGATGCTCATCTGGATCTCCATAGCGTTGATTCTAAAATCCGATCGCTGGTTTCTGTGTTCGCAGTTCGCAGGAACAGCCGGCAGTCTGTATTCTGCAACAGCCATCGGTATGCGATACCGCCTCTGGGAAGGCGATGGTTTTGAGCATCCCCGTTTCTGGCTGATTCACATCCTGGCTGTCATAATCTGGATTCTGGTGGGGTCAGTCATCCATTCCAAAAAGTATTCTCGGAATATGCTGGGAGCTCTCTCGCGCAGCGCTCGCAGGAATCTACAACCGGCCTTGCTGGCTGGATCGATCATGGCAACAGGCTTCGTCCTTTGCGCCGCCCTGTACCCGGCAATTCTAACTCAGTTGAAGGATTCCTACGCGATTGCAGCGATTCACCGTCTTGCCATTCCCTTTCTGGCAGTTTTCTTCATATACATTATGGTATTAGTCGGTATTGTCCTGACCAGTCCAAAACCAAAGCGACTGCACTCGCTACCCGGATTGATTATGGCATTGCTACTGCTGATTATTGTCTCCAACATAAGTGGCTTCGATCAGTATCTGCCTCTCTTCAGCTTTCAGCTTAAATTTGCCTCCGAAGCCTTCAGTTACTGGAGCTGGCTCTGCCTCAGTTTGCTGATCGTGGCCTGCCTGCCTTATCTTAACAGTCGCTTTCAATCAGGAACGGCGCTGGGGGTCCTGTTTATCTCCTATCTGGTTCCTTTCCTGATCGCCGGATATTTTATAGAACAGAATTGTGCAGCAGATATTTTACGGTGGGGTTTGAGTCTGTATTCGCTGGCAATGATGCTGCTGATCATCAAATCGGAATCGCTTCTGAATCATCTGAAAGTTAAAGAAATTCGATTGCGATATTTGCCTCGACTGCTGGCGGATAAAACCACCTGGCGTAATCTGAGCGTTCTGGGGGTCACTCTGCCACTATCCGTAATCACCATCTTTCAGATCAATGGTTACTGGTTGGATTTTTCCCATGATCCGCAGCTCGTTTCTATATCAGATCGCGTCATACCCATGCTGACATTCTGTATGCCTCTCTTACTCCTGTTGGTAGCGATGGTCTGCTATGCGATCCATTTTCGATCAGCCGACTGGATGTTGATGGGTTCTCACCTCCTGGCATTGGTTGTCATCACGGGAACGATCATGAGCTTCACCGAACCCATCTCCTCCTTTGGATCGGCATCCTGGTTTCGAACATCCATCTTAACGGGTCTCGCATTTTCATTGTATGGTCTCTGCTGGCTGAAGCTGGTACCGAAAATCAGCCCGGAATTGAAAACACCTCTCACACTGACACCTGTTAACTGGCCTCTGATTCGCGTACATGCGGTTACTATACTCTGCCTGATTGCCGGGCCTTACCTGCTCCCATTTCTGATGAACCTGTCAAACCCTCTTCAGGATTGGGAAAAGTTCTTTCCTCAGATTCCACGAACCGTACTGGTGTCACTCGGACTGGCAACCGGGTTCCTCTGGTGGTTTTCGCGACGCTTCACCAGCAGCCTGTTGACTAACGGCATGACATTTCTCGGTTGTGCCTCGATTGGATTTGCTACAATTCTTTTCCGCCAGCACTCTGAAATGCCTGCCTGGAAAATCAATTTCCTGATGGAAGCGGGATTGATACTGGTGGGAAGCCTCCATACATTCAGTTTCCTGTTGAAACATCGATTGGATATTCAGCCCTCAGAAGCACTGCCAAGTGTCAGACGACATTTCTACTGGAGTCAGATTCTGGTCGTGACGCTGTTTCTGTATGCGTTTCGAGGAGCCTGGTCCGATGCGCTGAGGCCTGTGCCTGCAACAACCATCGCCGGCTTTGGAACGCTGGTTTATTTCCTGCTGGGCATTTATCTTCGCAAAGATTTTCTGAAATACGCATCACTGACATCTGCGTTGCTGGGGACACTTTTTTTTGTGACTGCCACCTGGAATCTACAGACCGATTCCGTCTCTGCGCAACTGGCAATTGATCTGATTAAATGGATGATCACAACGGCTGCCGTCATATCCGGGTGCTGGCTGACAATTGATCTGTATCAGATGCAACGGGCCAATAAGGACATCACAACGGTTGAATCGCCGGCTCTCCAGCAGATCATCTCGCGAATACTGACATTCACGATCCTGTTCTACACCCTCCTGATCACAGTCACTCGATCATTCCTGTTACAATCAGAAGTCCCCGTCATTCGCGATCTGGCAGGCTGGACCACCTTACTGTCAGTGACACTGCTATTGATCGGTTTACTCTGGGATCCGAAAAGTCGCTACAGCCTGCAGGCACTTTTTCTCATAGGCATCTGTTATATCGGTACTTTCCTGAGTAACGAAACGGAACTTCGTCTGCTGGCGCAACATTCTGGACTGGCTGTTTCCTGTTATGCCTGTCTGATTGGAATCCTGTGGCGGTTACGTGGCGCTGTGATACCGCTCACCCACAGCCTCAGAATGCCAAAGCAACTCCAGCATTCCAGCCGCTGGTTGCCTTCCGCAATCACAATCCTCGCCGTTTATTCGATCCTGGCTCTGCTCCACAGTGTACTGAGTTTTGAAGAATCAAGTCTACGGTGGTGGTCGGTGGCAGGAACCTTGATTACAGGATTTGCTTTTTATGCATTCAGTGATCTCAGTGAGTATTCCCTTCCCTTTAAGAAACGAACCCTGTTGGCATCCGGTATCGGTTTTGTCTATGCTGGCTGGGTTTTGCTCCCGGTAAAAAACAACTTTTACTGGCTTGACCATTTGATTCGCCTGCTGGAAGTTGTTGCCGTGCTGAGTCTGATTCTGACTGTCATCCAGGTCAAATGGAGATCCCTCACAGCCGACTGGTCGGAAGCCGTTCGTACCAATTCACGCACATTTTTGTCAGCAGCGGGTCTCTCGCTTTTCTCCATTCTGATCTCAGAAGCAGGATTTCGAATTGCTGGAATTCCTCTGCAACTCTCCGCTGCCAGGATTGGTGTCGTTTCTCTGACGCTGGTTGCTTTATCTGCCGCCCTGATCCTGATGGCAGCAATTCCCAAATACGATCCCTTTCAATTATCCCTGAAACGGCGGATGTGGTATGTGTATGCAGCCGAAATCGTGCTGGCACTGCTGTTCCTGCACATCTACCTGACCATGCCCGAACTGTTCCGCGGGTACCTGCTACCTTACTGGCCATACATTGTGATTGCCATCGCCTTCGCAGGCGCGGGAGTCGGTGAGTTTTTCGATCGTATCGGCCTGAATGTGCTCTCTGAGCCACTACAGCGAACGGGAACTTTCCTCCCCTTACTTCCGGCACTCAGCTTTTGGATTCACGCTGCCTCTCATGAGCAGTCACCCATTGCGGGCGAGTATTCGATGATTCTGCTGTTGATTGGAATCGTGTATGTCACGATGAGCCTATGGCGAAAATCGTTCGTCTACACAACTCTGGCAGCACTTGCCGGCAATGGTGCCTTGTGGGCCTTCTGGATGGAACAGGGGCAGGTCTTTACTCAGCATCCGCAACTCTGGTTGATCCCCCCTGCTCTCTCCGTATTGATCGCCACGCATTTGAATCGGGAGAAACTCAACACAGCACAACTGACTGCCATCCGTTATTTCGCCACGATGTCCATCTATATCAGTTCAACCGGAGACATGTTTATCGCGGGCGTCGCTGACAGCCTGTTGCCTCCCGTGATCCTCTGCAGCCTGTCAGTGCTGGGTGTCTTCGCCGGAATGATGTTCCGGGTACGCGCCTTCCTCTATGCCGGATCGTCATTTCTGGTGCTCTCGATAGTGAGTATGATCTGGCATGCTTCCCAGTCGCTGGGTCATGTCTGGCCGTGGTGGGCGTTTGGAATCGGCCTGGGGATCTGCATCCTGACCCTGTTCGGGATGTTTGAGAAACGCAGAAATGAAATGCTGGAACTGGTGGGTCAGCTCAAAACATGGGACCGTTGACCGGCTGCTGTGAATCCGGACGATTCACAGCAGCGCGTATCATTCGATATTATACATCAGTCGTCGTTCGATGATTGCGTTTACGTTCATTCTCCGTCAGATAGATCTTTCGCAATCGGATGATTTTTGGAGTAATTTCCACATACTCGTCGTACTCAATGTACTCCAGAGCCGCTTCCAGACTCATGTCCCGAGGCGGTTTGAGGACCATGTTCTCATCCGAGCCGGAAGCACGCACGTTGGTCAGTTTCTTGCCGCGAATGGGATTCACAACCAGGTCGTTATTGCGGACGTTCTCGCCGACGATCATACCTTCATAAACGTCTGCACCGGGTCCGACAAAGAACTCAGCCCGGTCACGGAGTTTCCATAAGGCGTATCCGACAGCCTGACCTTTATCCTGCGAAATCAGTACGCCATTCGCACGTCGCGGGACGTCCCCTTCTGTCACCTTATAGGCTTCGAAGCGGTGATTGATGATCGCTTCGCCGCGGGTTGCATTCAGCAGACGGGTACGCAGACCAATCAAACCACGAGCAGGGATGGAAAACTTGAGATGTGACATCCCCGTTTCACTGGAAGTCATATCGATCATCTGTCCACGACGGGCACAGACCAGTTCCATCACGGAACCAACGACTTCTGAGGGAGCATCTACTTCCAGAGATTCAAACGGTTCATGCCATTTGCCGTCAATTTTCTTACGAATGACTTCCGGCTTACCGACAGACAGTTCATAACCTTCACGTCGCATCTGCTCAATCAATACGGATAAATGCAGAATCCCACGACCTGAGACAGAGAAGGAATCTTTATCTTCCCGCTCGGTCACACGAAGAGCCACATTCGATTCCAGTTCCCGCATCAGTCTATCACGCAGGTTTCGGCTGGTCACATACTTTCCATCCTGTCCTGCCAGAGGCGAACTGTTGATGGTAAACAGCATGGACAGAGTTGGTTCATCGACATCGATGCGAACCAGGGCCTGCGGTTTTTCTGCACAGGCGACGGTATCACCGATTTCCGGGTTATCCAGCCCCACCAGAGCGACAATATCGCCGGCAGAAGCTTCATCAACGGGAGCCCGTCCCAGATTATTAAATTGTTCTACTGAATCGACGGTGCACTTCAGATGGTCCCCATTACGCTTGATGAGGGTTACGCGTTCGCCGGTATGAACTTTTCCACTGCTGATACGGCCGGTAGCAACACGTCCCACATACTCTGACCATTCCAGAGTGGTCACCATCATGGTCAGTGGTGCATCCTGATTCACATCGGGAGCAGGAACATTTTCCAGTACCATATCCAGCAACGGATGAATACTGTTGCCGAAGTTATCCAGATCATGCGTCGCAAAACCTTCGCGGGCGCTGGCGTAGATATAAGGGAAGTCGAGGGTTTCATCGTCAGCTTCCAATTCCACGAACAGGTCGAACATCTCACTTAAGACATGATCGGGTCGGCAGTCGGAACGGTCAATTTTGTTGATGACGACCAGAGGCTTCAAACCACATTCCAGTGCTTTTTTCAAAACAAAGCGGGTCTGTGGACGAGGTCCTTCAAATGCATCTACCAGAATCAGGACACCGTCGGCCATGCGGAGCACACGTTCGACTTCCCCGCCAAAGTCAGCGTGGCCTGGAGTGTCGATGATGTTGATTTTTACGCCCTTGTACATCAATGCGATGTTCTTGGCCAGAATCGTAATGCCGCGTTCCCGTTCCAGATCGTTGGAATCCAGGATACAGTCGCCCTTTAATTGAGAATCACGGAAATGGCCACTTTGATGCAGCAAGGCATCGACCAGTGTCGTTTTCCCATGGTCCACGTGCGCGATAATCGCAATGTTCCGCACATCTTCTCGTTTCATGACTCTTAATTCTTCCCAAAATGGATCTCTCGGGAAACCGTCTTAATATTCAAACGTTCCTTACAGGGAACAGAGGGTTTCGCCAAAAAACCGCCTCTCAGCGCATCAGGCAACTATAGAAGCCGCAAAATATATCAACAATAGATTACTAACGCAAAGCCCAGAATTGGACATTCTTACTGGTAGTTCTGATCGGTTTTAGCGATACTTTTACCAAATACGATGCGCAATCTTCACAAAGTAAGAGTTCTCACCTTAAATTCGTTATCCACAAAGGGGTTATATCTTATGGACTATCTACGTCTGCAGATTTGCCTTTGTTTTTATTTCTTCACTTTCGTTCCGTCAGTCACACTTTTTGCCCAGGATGAGTCTTCGTTTGACATCCTGCTCAAAGGGGGAACGATCATTGATGGCTCGGGAAAACCAGGATTTCCTGGCGATGTCGCAATCAAAGACGACCGGATTGTACAAATCAGCCCCGAGATCAAAGGGACTGCCAGAGAGACGATTCCCTGTCACGGACTGACCATAGCTCCGGGATTCATCGACCTGCATAACCACAGTGACCGGCAGATTATTTCGCCTTTAACCCGGGCGAACATGAATTATGTCACCCAGGGATGTTCCACAATTGTGACTGGAAATTGTGGCAGTGGCCCGGTCGATACAGAAGAATATTACCGTATCATCGAGGCTGCGGGAAGCGGAACAAATGTTCTGCATCTGATACCGCAGGGATCCCTGCGTGACGAAGTCATGGGATCCGGACAGCGTGAGCCCACAGCCGAGGAACTGCAGAAGATGAAAGCTCTGGCTGAGAAAGCCATGCAGGATGGTGCCTGGGGCATGTCTACCGGGCTGATCTATGTCCCCAGTTCCTATGCCGGAACGGACGAACTGGTGGAACTGGCTCGAATCGTCTCACGTTTCCAGGGGATCTATGCCAGCCATATTCGCAATGAAAGCACGGAACTACTGGCCGCCGTCAACGAGGCCTTGAAAATCGGTCAGCAGGCAAAGCTGCCCGTTCACATTTCCCACTTCAAATCCAGCGGCCAGGATGCCTGGGGACTGGTGATCCGGGCCGCCGCCATGATTGAGGATGCCCGCAAACAGGGGCAGAAAGTCACCGCCGATCAATATCCCTATATCGCCTCCAGCACCTCCCTGGGAGCCACGCTGATCCCTGCCTGGGCCAGAGCTGGCAGCAACAAAGATCTCGTCGCCCGACTTGAAGCTCCTGAGACCTCAGAAAAAATCATCAAAGCCATTCAAAGTAATATTGAAAAGCGCGAAGAGGGAAAAGCGGTTCGCATCGCCCGCTATTCCGATCGCCCGGACTGGGTGGGTAAAAATCTGCTGCAGATTGCGGAGAAAGAAAACAAAAGCGTACTGGACATTGTACTGAAAATCACACGTCAGGGTGGTGCTTCTGTCGTCAACTTCAGTATGAATGAAGCCGACGTTCGTCAGATCATGAAAATTGACTGGGTGGCCACCGCTTCTGACGGCCGGGCTTACCTGCCCGGATCGGATCGTCCTCATCCTCGCAACTATGGAACCTTTCCCCGCAAGCTGAGTTATTACGCTCTGCAGCAGAAAGTGATTCCCCTGGAACATGCCGTACGAAGTATGACTGGCCTGCCGGCAGATATTCTGGGGCTCAAAGACAGAGGCTACCTGCGGAAAGGAGCGTACGCTGATATCGTCGTTTTTGATACCAGAACCCTGATTGATAAAGCAACATTCGACAATCCCCACCAGTATTCCGAGGGAATCCGTTATCTGTTTGTGAATGGCAGCCCTGCCATCAATGCCGGTTTTCCTACTGGCAGCCTGGCTGGTAAAGCACTGCGCCATCAGACAGCTGCGAAAAAAGAGAAGTAATCACCGCCGTGAGTCATTTCAGAAAAGACCCAGCATTGAATCTACAGCACACACAGTTACTGGTCAGTGTCAGGGACGGAGCAGAAATCGCTCCTGCGATCGCTGGAGGTTGTGAAATACTCGACTTCAAAGACCCTCGTCGCGGTGCACTCGGGCGAGTCAATGATGCAATGCTCAATGCTGCAATTGAGTACTGTCAACATTATTCTGCGACCATCCCTCTCAGTATGGCGCTGGGAGAACTCTGCGAATGGAATACAGGACAAAGCAGCCTGACGATTCGCTCAGAGATTACTTTTTTGAAGATGGGATTCTCGCAATGCAATGGATCCCCGCACTGGATTTCAGACTGGCAGAACCTGATCCAACGGATCGAAGAGAGTAGCAAACATCAACATCAATGGATCGCGGTTGCCTATGCAGACTGGAGACGGGCCGATTCCCTCTCGCCATACAAAATTCTGGAAACAGCCTGTGAAAATGGGTGTGCTGGATTGCTGATTGACACTTTCTCAAAACAGAACGGCAGGCTGCTGGATCTGCTCTCTCCCGAAACACTTGGTGAGATCATCGAACTGGCGCGAGCCAGACAACTGAAAATTGCATTGGCTGGTTCTCTGCGTATTCAAGACCTGGAAATCCTGTCCGATCTGGCACCAGACATCATTGGCATCCGCGGCGCTGCCTGTCTCGGCTACAGCAGAACCAGTGCGATCCAGGAATCTGCCATCAGAGACTTCCGGAAGCAGATGAGTTTCAGGCAAAAATCAATGCGATCAGGATGAGGTGGTTGCTGAGACGGTATGCTGCCTGGCATCCTTCAATGGATTATAAGGGGCATATTCTTTCAACTTCAGCTTCTGGATCATGGGAACGACGTGATTGGCCGGGATGGCGAATGATTTGGTTCTGCCGGCACGGGCAATATTCAAACCAATGGCATTCCCCTGCAGATCAACAATTACACCACCACAGTCTTCCGGACGTAAGACGGTATCGTGTTGCAGAACTTCGGTGAATCCCGTTTTTCGACGACTGAGAGCACCGCCCATTTTTTTCTGCATTTCCCGCAGGCGATCATAAATCAGCATTTGAGGATCAGTCAGGACGACAACCGCAGTCACTTCTTCTTTTTCGCGAAGGACTTTAACAAGAACCCGGTCACCGGGCAAAAACTTACGCACGAAATTGGAAAGTGCACGGGCACTGTCGATCTCTTCACCAGCGACACTCAGGATCACATCTCCCGGCTTCAATCCCGCTTCTTCTGCTCCACTTTCACGCATGACGTGTTTGACCAGGGCGCCACCAACGGCGTCGTCAATCTGAACCCCCAGGACTCCGGGAGCAGGATCGATTTTCCGTCGGGCAACACTGAGCACACCGACACTGACTGGAGACATGCTTAAACCGGGGGTAACCAGCCATTGTCCCACCTGGGGATCCGCGTCGGACTTCCATTTCACGGTAGGTAGATTTTTAGCGTCTATTTTGATCAAAGCCAGATCGAGTTTTCCATCGACCCCAATGATTTCAGCCTGGTAGCGTTCCGCCGTCGATAATTCACAGGTGACTTCCCCTTCCAGCTGGCTGGCTTTGGTCAGGATCCACCCATCGGATTCTACAATGGCTCCCAGAGATGTTTCTTTGCCATCGGAACGAACGCGAACGGTCCATGAACGTGGAGTCGAAACGACTGAGCGAAAAGCCCGCCGCATCTGTGAGCCACTGGTCAACTGGCTGGGCTGCAGTTGATCCCAGGCAAAACTCTGAGAAGACTGCCAGCCCATGCAAACCGATACAATTGAAAGCAATAAAACAAACCGGACAGCAGGTGTTTTATGCTTTCTCGTATTTTGATCCTGGTTCAAGTCTATCTCCTCACGTATGGTTTTTCAGTTGATCTTTTTTTCGGAGCAGAAACCAAGATCGAGTTTTAGTTGTCATATCTCAGTCACGTGCGGCGAGTTGAACTTCAAAAGTCATGTTCTTACCCGCACGTATAAATGTAATCTGGACTGTCTGACCGGGCTTGTACTGTTGTACGACCTCGGCCAGCTGTTCGATTCCAGTGATTTTCTCATCATTGAGCTGGATAATGATATCGTCTGCCTGTAACCCGGCAATTTCAGCAGGAAACCCGCGGGTGACTGCCGTGACTTTACAGCCCCGGTCAGTATCTTCGCCATTCACCCCCAGCACGGCGTTCTGCCCCAGTGGCTTTGCGCCCCACATATCACCAGAAACAAGTTTTTCCCAGTCATCCTGAAACGCGGATACGGGAATATGAAAATTCCAGCTGGTAGAGGGACCAATACGACTGTGGATTCCTACAACCTGCCCCTGCATATTAAACAGGGGGCCACCTGAATCCCCGCCGATGAGAGTACAATCTGTTTGCAGCAGATGTTTCTTACGGGAAACAATTCTACCAAGTCGCACGACAGGAGCACGTCCTGACTGATAGCCATTCGGATGACCTGTCGCCATGACCCATTCGCCAGCCTCAATTTCAGAAATATCTCCCATTTTCACTGCAGACAGTTTGCTGATATCAACTTCATTGTCTTCCACAAGCTTGACCAGCCCGGCATCGAGCCCACGGTTCAATCCCATGGTACGCCCTTTTAAGGTTCTACCATCGTGTAGAATGATTGTCGCATTTTTTTGTGCCAGGCCAATGACATGAGCTGCAGTCAAAATATAGCCAGCTTTATTATCGATTATCACTCCACTACCCTGTGCTTCTCCTACACGGACAGAGACGGTACTCTCAATGGCCATTCTGGTCAGTGAGGTAACCTGTCGCTCAATTTCCTGAAGATCTTCAAGAGAATCAGGAACTGTTTTAAAGAAGACTTCAGACAGTTTAGCCGCAGGGGCAACCGAAACCGGCTTCTGAACTTTGACGTCCTGAGCAGACAGCGGTGCTGTCGAAAATCCGACAGCAACAATCACTGCACCAGTGAGAAGGGATCTCAGCATCACTGTTACCGCCGTTCTGGTATTGATTTTAAGGGTTTGTCTCATAAGGCTTCACTTAACAGCTGATAAGGCTGTATCCCTCAGGTAAAATGTGTTGACTATAGAATACGCGATACAGCCTACACTTTTCAAGAAAAAACAGGAAAAACTCAGAGGTAGTCTATTATTCTAAATTCCTTTACTAATGGGACTTGGGTATGTTTCAGACACCTGAAAAGATTTTGAGAACTAAGAGATCAGACTCTTAGCATTGCTTTTATCCAACAGAAAATTCGCTATTATTAGTCCACGTCTTCTATTTTCAACATGCGTCTCGTAAAAGCCCGTCTCCTCTCAAGAAAGAATTTGTTGTCATATGGATATACAACAGACTGAATTTCCCGGCTTAGTGATCATCACCCCCCGCGTTTTTTCTGATGATCGTGGTTTCTTCAAAGAGACCTTTCAGCAGGAACGCTATGAACAGGCAGGAATACCAGGACCTTTTGTACAGGACAACCACTCACGGTCCTCTGCTGGTATCCTGCGTGGATTACATTTTCAGATTCACCGTCCCCAGGCAAAACTGGTTTTTGCAGTGGAAGGCGAAATCCTGGATGTCTGTGTTGATCTCAGAAAGAATTCTCCCACATTCGGGAAATCGATTTCGGTTCTGCTGTCGGCAGAGAACCATAAACAACTCTTCGTGCCTGCTGGATTCGCCCACGGCTTTTATGTCCTCAGCCCGCGTGCAGACTTCATGTATAAATGCACTGACTATTATTTTCCAGAACATGAGCGAACCCTGCTGTGGAATGATCCTGCTTTAGAAATCGAATGGCCTCTCTCAGACGAACCAATTCTGTCTGAAAAAGACCGTAAGGGACTTCCTCTCTCGGAATGTGAAATATTCGAATCACTATGAAATTGCCTCTCATCGCATTGACCATGGGTGATGTCTCAGGCATTGGTCCGCAATTGCTGGACGTGCTCTGCAGCGGCTCTGAAATCTTTCAGATCTGTCGGCCTGTTGTTTATGGGAATGCTGCTGTTTTCCGACGTGCATCACAACAATCCGGCTCCCAACTTCAGATCCGTGAAATCGAATCCATTTCAGACAGTCTGGAATTCCGGGTGGGAATCGCGAACTGTATTGATCGTGGTAATTCGAATGTCGCTGAGGCTGTCCCGTGTCAAATTGATGCCCGCTCTGGCCAGGGTGCCTATGATTATCTGGTGAGTGCCATTGATGATTGCCTGTCCGGAGAGATGGATGCCATTACCACAGCTCCTCTGAATAAGGAATCGCTCCGACTGGCCGGCATTGATTACCCCGGTCATACCGAAATTCTGGCTGACCGCTGTGGCGTCGCTGATTATGGTATGATGCTCTATCTGCCACATGGTGCTGCAATCCAGTCTCCTGCCGGTCTGGGAATCGTCCACACCACATTACATACATCAATTGCCAGCGTTCCCGGTTTACTCAGCACTGACGCGATATTTGAAAAAATCAGACTCATCTCGGGACTGATGCAAAAAATGGGAGTTGCCCACCCCCGAGTAGCCGTCTGTGCTTTGAATCCGCACGCGGGTGAGCATGGTCTGTTCGGCGATGAAGAAGCACGCATCATCTCCCCCGCAGTCGAACAGGCGATTCAATCAGGGCTTGACGCGACCGGCCCCTTGCCAGCAGACACCCTGATTCGCAGAGCTGTCCGTGGTGAGTTCGATGCCGTCGTCGCCATGTATCACGATCAGGGTCATATTCCCTTTAAATTGCTCGGTTTTGATCAGGCAGTCAACATCACACTCGGTCTGCCGATCGTGAGAACCAGCCCCAGCCATGGCACAGCCTTTGACATTGCCTGGAGTGATACTGTCCCTGAAACCCGAGGCATCATCGAAGCGACCAAAGCTGCTGCCAGGTTGTCGCAGCATCAGGTACATCGATAAGAGTTCGCGATCTGCTATTTCGACAGGACCCGATATGAAACTTTCAAAAATGGTACCTCACCCGGAAACGGATGTCACAAACCTGCTGTTGATCCGCCATGGGGCCACACCTCCCAATGAACAGCGTCCCTTCATCCTGCAGGGGTGTGGGATCAATCCCAGTCTGAGTGAATCAGGTCAAAAACAGGCTGCCGCATTAGGCCAGTTCCTTTCGTCCACCAGTCCGATCCATCATGTTTACTGCAGCCCCATGATTCGAGCCCGGGAAACTGCTGAAGCGATCTGTGAACCACTGGGGTTAACTCCTCAAGAAGTGGCTGAAATCCATGAATGCGATGTAGGTCTCTGGGAGGGAAAATCCTGGGACATAATCATGCAGGAATTTCCCGAAGCTTATGATGCGTTCATACATGATCCGTATCAAAACCGGTATGAAGGGGGAGAATCGTACGGCGATGTGCTCAACCGGACAGAGCCTGCCATCCAGAGTCTGCTGGACCGGCATCTGGGAGAAACGATTGTCGTGGTTGCGCACAACGTGGTGAACCGGGTGTACCTCGCGCGGGTGCTGGGTCTGGAAATCAGTAAGGCCAAAGATCTTGCACAGACCAATACCGGGATCAACCTCATCCGTTACCAGCAGGGCGAAACGAAAGTCATCACGATGAACTCCATCTTTCACCTGAATGGGATTCCGCACTGATTTCGCTGGCGTCCCTTCAGTTGGTTTTGAGTAATTCCAGATAGGCGCTCAGTGTCTCCAGGTTCTCACTGAAAACTTCACTGGCGATATACTGGCTGTTGACCGGAAACTTAGGTTGTCCCACCAGACGCTCTCCCGTACTGGTGCTGATCCAGCGTGCTTGAGAATCCAGGTTGTTCAAGATCGTTTTGACTCGTAGCGAAAGCTCACGCCGGTTTGTTTTGGTGGTTTGCTGCTTTCCCGTCTTAAGTAAATTGTATTCCCGCTGCAGTTGAGGAAGTTTCGATTCAATTTTCCAGCCATAATGGCGAGGCAGATCAGAATCGTCATAAGTCAGACTGTAGTCTTTACCGCTGCGCGTCATATACAGTGGACGATTGGTTTTGAGTTCATAATAGCGAGCCAGTTGACCGTCCGGCAGTTGTGATTTTTTTAACCAGGCCAGCGCCTGGGGAATCGGTTTGAGGTATTTCTCCTCACCGCCACTGAATTGATAAATTTTCATCAGTGTTTCTATCACATCCTGAGTCTCTCCCCCCGTCACGGCGGGTGGTTCGAAGCGGCGGGCCCAAATGGGTTGCATATCATAGTTGTACTGCTGCGCCCAGGCAGGCTGAGGTTGTGGCAGTTGTGATGCAATCAGAAAATCACCCAGCTTGAATACAGCCTGCTGATAACGTGGGTCCTGGTAAATTTCATACGCTTCAATCAACACTGTCGATACATAACCGGCCAGTCCATCATTCAAAGTATAATAGTCCCAGTAATTCTTGATGCGACCTTCAGTCCGCCAGTCGTACTCCGGGAAGTTCCCTGCTTTCGGAGCAACTTTATTTACCGGTTCCGTCCAGACCTGGGGAAATGCGCCTACCGGAAACTGAGCAGCGAGTAACGCATTCAAAGCGATCTCTGCCGCTTCATGAATTTTCTGATTCTGAAACTGATGGGCCTGATCAACGTGAATCAACAGGCGAATCGCTGACTGAGAAATGCCATCATCGAGAGTTGAATTGTTCCGTCCCTTGCCCTTCCCATTACGATATGCGGCCGTCAACCTGCTTTTCGGATTAAATTCAACCGAATTGGTCCACCCGCCTGACTTCAGTTGTCCATAAATCAGGGCCAGCGCGGCGTCTGTAGCAGCATCAAGATAAAATGAGTCGCCTGTGGTCTTGTAAGCAGACAGATAAGCCAATCCGACAGTGGGAGTACCCGGTGGCTGCACCCAGATCTGATCCGGTCCGGCCTTTCCTTCTCCCCAGCGTTCCCGCAAATCCAGGCTGTAGTAATAGACGTAGCCCCCGTGTACGGCCAGTTTATTTCGAAAATATTCACTTGACTTTCGCATGGCGAGAGAGACATTTTCTTTCGAATCGATCTCGGCGGCTGACATCAGCCGGGCCTCTAAACTGATCATTGTCACCAGAGCCAAAAACAACAGAAGCGAAAGACTTTTGTTTTTCATAAACACGACTGATGACTCCTCTAAATCAAGTTAGAAATGAGAAAACAGACAGATTACTCTTTCACAGGGATCCACTGAACCGCATCAATGATCACATACCCGTCGGCTCCTGCATTTGAAACTTCAACAACTGCCGGTTGATCCGGAGTGAAGTCATATTCACCCAGCGATATAAACAGTCCCTCCAGCGGCGGCAGTTTTTTCTGATTGATGGTACGGGTTTCTGTTCCCCCGGCATGTTGCAGTTTGATTTTAACCTGGGAGCTCCGATTTCCATTCGGGGTATAGGCATACCGTACTTCATAACGTCCCCCCTCTGGAATTTTCGTTTCAAACCGGGCGGTCGCTTTTCCATCGCGGGTGTTGGATTCGTGACTGTAACTGGAACCAATGTACTTTTTTGCGGAATGGCTGGTAGTCCAGGCACCGGTGAGCTTTGCTTTGCTGTCATCCAAAACGATCCCTTTCAAGGTCGCGGGATTCACTCCATTCTTTCCGAATTTGACTTCGGGAGGTGCTTCCAGAACCTGCCCTTCCTTGATCAGTTGTGCTCTTAATGATTGATAAGGAACATCCTGCACATCCAGATTCTGGTCAAGGGCGATCGCCGCTGCGGTTGCTGCAGAATGCCCCAGGATCATAAAGACCGGTTCCATACGTATCGAACCAAAGGCAATATGCGAACTGGAAACACAAACCGGTACCAGTAGATTGCCGCATTCCCCTTTTTTCGGAACCAGGCTTCCGTAGGCAATTTCGTAGGGGCCATGCGTCGAAACTCCGATGTCACCTTCGTTCTGTACGTAGCCTTCGGGAGTTACATATCGCTGCACGTTATGCGAATCCATAGTATATGATCCCATGCCGACCGAATCAGGTGTAGGACGTTTTTTCACAAGCTCATTTTCTGTCATCACAAACTGGCCGATCATGCGGCGGGCTTCGCGAATATAGAGCTGATGCGGCCAGTTTCCGTTATCAGTAAACTCATCCTTCGCCAGTCCCCATTTGCGCATTTTCTGTTGAACCTCCTGCGGAACGCGTGGATCATTGGCAATAAAATAGAGCCAGCCCTGCTGATACGTGGTGTGCTCCTGGATGATTTCTTTCCGGCGATCGTACGAGGCTTCCGGGTAATCATAATTGTATCCGATATTATCCGTACTCATCGGCCCGTGATTGTTCGTATCTGTTTTAAAATTTGGAATCGGGTCAAACTTGGCAAACGTGTCTCTCCAGCCGGCATCATAAATTCGCAGCATCAGCTCATACTGCGCCGGATCGTAGCCCTCGGGTTTGGGGAAGGGAACGCGGTTCTCTTCATGATTGGTCAGGCACATGCGAAAACAGTAAGCCTGAATTTTATCATCACCTGAACCATACTTTCCGGGATCAGCGCCACTGATGCGCGGGAGTAATCCACTGGCTGGATCGCCGGGAATTTTATAAGGACTGATTTTCTCTTTGACCGCATTCGGACCGAAATGATGCCGGTGATGCAATACGCCTGTCTGGACGCCATTCCACTCTTCGCCATAGACACTCGTAGCTTCACGCCCGACATGATAACTCACTCCGGCGGCGGCCAGCAGATCTCCTTCGTATGTCGCATCAATAAAGACCCGACCTGTAAACGTTTTCCCACTGAGTGTCGTGATGGAACTGATTTTATCTGCTGACTTCTTCACTCCCTGCTTGCGATCCAGCCATTCGTCACGATAGACGGGGATCTCGTACTCCTTCACAAAATCTTCAAAGACCTGTTCCGCAACGTGCGGCTCAAAAATCCACATCGTCCGCTGTTTACCATCAATCGCAGGAGTCCCCTGGCCTTTGTCTCCATACTGCGCGCGTTTCTGCCACTGCCAGGCTTCGGGAGACTGATAATGTTTCCAGACTCGATGATAGAATTCCCGTGCCAAACCACCAATGACGGCTTTATTACCGGTGTCCGTCCAACCCAGACCTCCACTGGACAATCCTCCCAGATGTTGATCGGGACAGACAATGACGACAGATTTCCCCAGGCGTTTTGCCTGAACGGCAGCTGTGACTGCTCCCGAGGTTCCGCCGTAGATGACAATATCATATTCTTCTGCCGCAACAACGGCTTGGGAAATCAATGTCAGGCTCAGACAGCCTACGATAAGGTGACGAACAAAATTCATAGGTCGTATTTCTCCAGGTTGTATAGCTCATTAATTCATATCAATGGATTATTTCGATTTTGAGTCGTCCATTCTATCGCAGAGTCAAACCAATACAAAGCAATAAACAGCCCTCAGATCTTCGTTCATGCAGGAATGTGTTTTGAGAAGAAGATTTAGAAACAGATCACCTGTTCCATATATTTCTGATTTCCTGATTGCTCACAACGGAAGTGTTTGATTTGATTCCCTGCGCTGATTAGGACATACTATTCACTTCACGATTATGAAATAAAACGTCCCGGATCAGGAATGACAGAAGAACTCACCGCTTACCATGAAGCAGGCCATGTCCTGATCGCCATCTACGCTGGTGCCCGCGTCCATTCAGTCACGGTAGATCCCGACTGGGATGATGGACCGGAGCGTTTTGGCGACGCACAGATTTCCTGGCCTGAAGGGGCTTTCAACCAGAAGTCCGGTCTTGAAAAAGCGGTGCTGGTCGCATTAGCGGGACCGGTTGCAGAGATGATCCATACCGGAGACCCGTTTCATCCGGCTCTCGTATCAGAATGGTCGGGAGACTGGCAGCAGGCCTGGCAGGCAGCAGCGGTGCTGGTTCCGCAGCGCGAAGCCCGAATGCAATATCTGGAAAAACAGACCATCAGCCTGTACCACCTGTTAAGAGAAGATTCGTACTGGGCAGCGATGGGAGACCTGGTCGACCAGTTACTGGCACATGAGACACTGGAAGAAGAGATGATTTACGAAATCATCTCCCACTGGCTTTAACGAAAAGAGTTCTCCGGAATTCAATCAGCCTGCTTTCCCTGTAACGACTTCTGAAGTTCACTTAACAGAGTCTGATGGCGTGCAGTCCGTTCTTGATCCGGATCCTTGATCATTTCGACAGCCTGGATGGTTTCACGATACTCTGCGGGGAACTCATGATAGGAAACCCCTTGCAATACGAACTCATGGTACCAGTCAAAAGGTTGTAATTGAGGATCAATGAAATCTGGCATTGCCTGATAAGTATAAACGGGCAGGCATTGGTTATCAGCCGACATGACTTCTGTATTGAGGATCTGATACCCTTTTCCCAGCGACTCATACTCATCGAGCAATATTTTCTGTTCTGGTGAAATCTGATAAACAGCCCCCCAGACTGTAGTGTCATAATCAGCGGCCAATACGATATCGCACTTCCCCGAAGCATCCAGCCCCACTTTGTGAAAACAGAGTCGCGCCCTTTCCAGGCGTGCAACTGATTGAATCTGACACACGCCGATCCTTGACTGCAGACGCAGAGGGTGAAGATTTGATCCGTAGGCAAAATAATTAAGTGTCTGCTTCATCAAATGGCCTTCTGGAATGCTCATTAACACATAATCGTTAACTGATAAGATGCAGGGAATCACAGCACATTACTCCCATGTCATTTTAGTACACTGACAGTCCTGATGACCAGTCAGCTTAAGGAGGGGAATACTCGACAGGCGCCCCCTCATCTAACGTTTGATTCCTCTAATTAAATCAATTGTTAAATCAGATTCGATTCCCGCTTTTTTTGCCTGGAATTCGAGTGAAATACCTCATGATATCTGCAAATTAATAATGATTTTCCCAGCAGAGAAAAACCTGTCTGAGGAGATTCCATTTACTAAATCTCCTTTACTTGCAGACAAAGTCCGGAATTCAAAAAAGTCCGAATATACCGCGATTCAGCTGTGATTCCAGAGAGATAATATATGAGTAACATCAAAGCTTTAACAGGATTTTCAAATGACCTTCATCCCGACACCAGAACCCGATCAGAGCAGCGGTAATCAAAGCCTGTTGATCTGGGCTTCAAATTCAGATCAGCAGTTTGATCTATTTAATCAAGCCTGGCTTCTGTTCACAAACAGTACTCTCGAACAGAATCTCAATGAGGGCTGGCAAAAGTTTATTCATCCTAATGATCTGGATGAATTTCTGCAGACCTGGCATGAGGCGTTCGCGGCACAAACAGCGTTTCAATGTGAGTACAGACTGAAACGCGCGGATGGACAATATCGCTGGTTTCAATGTCGTGCCGAGTTACGCCCCTCTGTGTCTGGTGAGCTATCCGGCTTCTTTGCAACCAGTCGCGATCTGCTGCAACAGGATCAGCAGGTCGAATCTTCCAGAAATATTGAAAAGCACCTTGAGGGGCTGTTGAGCTATTCCTCTCACGGAGTCTGGGACTGGCTCAATCTGAAATCAACAGAGCAATGGTGGTCCCCACGTTTTTATGAACTGATTGGCTATCAGAATCAGGAAATCGATTCCAGTATGGATACCTTGAAGCTCCTGCTGCATCCCGATGATGTGGAACATACATTTCAGGCTTTTGAAGATGCTTTAATTAATAATAGTCCCTTTGAGCTGGAGTACCGCCTGCGGATTAAAGGCGGTACGTATCGCTGGTTTCGTGGTTATGCAAATGTTTTGCGTAATGATTCCGGCCAGGCCGTCAGAATGACTGGTTCAATGACGGATATCCATCTGCGTGTGCAGACAGAAGAAGAATTGAGACTCGCGAGACTGGAAGCTTTTCACGCGAAAGAGGAAAAAAAGAATTTTCTGGCGATGATGAGCCATGAAATTCGCACTCCCCTCACTGCGATTCTGGGCTACTCTGAAATGATACTCGAATCAGCTCAAGATCCATTTACACAGACTTCCGCTGAAACCATTCATATCAATGGGGAATACCTGCTGAACACGGTCAATGATTTTCTGGATCTTTCGAAAATCGAAGAAGGCCGGTTTGACCTGGAGTTACTCGAATGTTCTCCAATCACTGTGATTGAAAACGTACGAACCTTAATGCGTCGAAAGGCAGAGCAAAAGCAGTTAGCCCTCAAAATTGCCTGTGAGCACGACTTGCCGGAAACAATTAAATCTGACCCGATTCGCCTTAAACAGATACTGTCAAATATTCTTGGCCTGGCAATTAAAATATCCGAAAAAGGAAGTATCGATCTGAATGTCAGTTCTGATTCCGACTCCGAGGGAAAAGCAATCCTGTTATTCAGGGTTACATTTAAAAATAATAAACTAGATCTTGATCGATTGAAACTTCTCTTTACCAGCTCACAAATGGAAGAACACCCTTTGCCAGGTCTGGGAGGTGGAACGGGACTGGGACTGTTCGTCTCAAAGCAACTGGCAGCTATTCTGGGAGGACAGATCTCTGTCTCTAAACAGACAGGAGATGCTTCTCAGACTTCGATATTACTATCGATCGCCACGGGAGATCTCAGGCGTGAAAAAATGTATCGATATAATTCTGCCAGTTTAATCCGCGAAATCAAATCGTCTAAAGTCAGTTCTGATCTTCTCAGGAAAAACAGTCGTATTCTGCTGGTGGAAGATGGTATCTACAATCAACGGCTGATCAAGTTTTTACTGAGCAAAGCTGGTGCTGATGTGAAGGTTGTCGAACATGGTCAACAGGCACTGGATGAACTGCAGAAAAATGAAATACCGGATGAGGAAATCGGTTCCGAGTACGATCTGATACTGATGGACATTCAAATGCCGGTTCTGGATGGATATACGACAACACGCCGTCTCCGGTCCCTGGGATTTACAAAACCCATCATTGCTTTAACCGCTAATGTCATGCCCGGCGATCGTGAAAAATGTATTGCGGTCGGTTGTGATGAATATCTCAGCAAGCCCATTGACCGTAAGAGGCTCATTGAAACAATCAATGGTTGTCTGAAAAAGGAAAGCCAGAAAAATCTGATTCATCAATAAACATCTGGAATTGCTCAGGCAACTTTTCCCCACTGAATGAATCTGTTAAAATCAACAAAAGATATTCCCCGAGTTGATCTTGTGTTTTAAGGAGCTGATTCAGCGTGAGTGACTTGCAGGCGGCAGAAAATCTACCGACAGAGTTTTCCATCCCGGCAGCCTGGAAAGGCAGTGAATTATTCGCTCGGGATGACTGGCAAGTTACTTTCGATCAGAATCAACTGGACGACCTCCAGCTGGCACTTGATGTTGTCTTGAAAGAAAATTTGTCGCGGGAACAAATCACCCCGTCCCGCTTTCCCCTTCCGCAAGTCAGTCCCGTAATACGACAGATTCAGCAACAGCTGGAAACCGGCTCGGGGGCTTGCCAGTTGAAGCGACTGCCTGTTGAACATTACTCTGCTCCCGAATTGGAAATCCTGTTCTGGCTGATCTCGGTACACCTGGGAAGTCCAGTTTCACAAAGTGCAAATGGGGAAAAGATATTCCATGTGCGCGATGAAGGCTTTCAGGTCGGACAGAAAGAGGCACGCGGTCCTAACACTCGCAAACGCTTAAGCTTCCACACAGACCGCTGTGATGTGATCGGTTTTCTCTGCCTGCAGCAGGCACGTTCGGGAGGCAACAACCAGTTGGTCAGTTCTGTTTCACTGTTTAACGAAATGCGGCGGCGTTTTCCCGAGCTGACAAAAATTCTGATGCAACCTTTTTATTACCTCAGACACAATGTCGACACTGGGAACCAGAAACCATTCTGTCAGCAACCGGTCTTTTCTGTTCAGGACGGACACTTTGCCGGCAGTTTTCTGCGAGTTTTGATCGAGCGAGCTTATGCTTCACCCGATCTCCCTGATATGACTTCTCAACAGCGCGAAGCACTTGACCAGTTAGAAGCGGTAGCGGAATCTCCCGAATTGAGTGTCACCTTTCGACAGGAACCAGGCGACTTGCTTTTCCTGAATAACTGGGTCACTTTTCATCGTCGTGATGACTTTGAAGATGCAGACGAATTACATTTGAAACGGCATTTACTGCGCGTCTGGTTAGCCGTTCCAAACAGTCGTCCCCTGAACCCTCTATTTGCAGACAATTACGGGAGCACTGCTGCTGGCGCCGTCCGTGGTGGCATGTTGCCTTCCCATTAAATTGATTTGTTTTTTTGCGGGATCTGCTTCAAGGTATCTGGCTGCGTTTCGGGCTTGTGGCACACCGGGATTCAGTTAAAATTGAGAATCTTTCTGTTTCAGGGCCCATTCAGATCTTGGATCACATGATTCGTAATTCGCAGCCGCAAGACGACCTCTCCAGTGAATCTGATCAAACCGGAAACACGTTCGATCGCATTGCATTGGAGGAAATCCATCCTGAATTTCTCGACACACTTGATCAAACAACCGTGCCGACTGTAACCGGCATCAAAAAAATCATCTTCCTCATTCTGGCTGCCCTGTTTTTTGCGCTCGGTGTTCTGGGAGTTGCTTTACCTGTTCTGCCAACCACACCATTTCTCTTACTGACAAGTTATTTTCTGATCAGAACTTCTCCGCGTTTAAATGCAGCGCTGCTGCGTTCGCCCGTTCTCGGACAGGTTCTCAAAGAATGGCAACAGGACGGCGGCGTGCGACTTAGTGTCAAAATTCAGGCAATCTCAATTGTTGTCCTGGTCATTGCCGCCACATTACTGCTTTCTCCACTTTCGATTCTAGTGAAATCAGTGCTGGTGATGCTGGCATGCATTGGAATCGTAGTCGTAATTCGCCTGCCTGGCCTTTCCTGAACAACAAACTCAACAGTACACTGAGATTACTGTTCCAGGGCTCCTGGCTGACTTTTATATGTGGCAGATGATTCCATGTAAAATCGGGTGCATCCTCAGTCCGTTTTGACTAGAATAGCTTCAGCGAGTCAACATGCACTCGAATCCGGAAAGACATTTACGTTTCATGCACTTTGGATTCGAATCCCGACATATTATCGTGTGACATCATCGATTGAGGCACGCACCAGCATTCATTCCACAACAAGGAGTCCAGCAGATGCAGCGTCGAGATTTTCTGAAAAACAGTATGGTAGCCGGCAGTGCTGCCATCTTAGCCCGGACTGCTGCACAAGCCGCAGGAGTAGACCAGCCAAAACCATTCCAGCTCAAATACGGTCCCCATTTCGGCATGTTTAAAAATGCTGCCGGGAATGATCCCATTGATCAGCTGAAATTTGCTGCCGACCAGGGCTTCACTGCCTGGGAAGACAACGGCATGAAAAAGAAACCCAAAGAACTGCAGCAGCAAATCGCTGATACAATGGAAAAGCTCAACATGCAGATGGGTGTGTTCGTGGCGCACGGCTCGATCGGCAAAACCACTTTTACCCGTAAGGATAAAGATGTCTGGGATTCCGTACTGAAAGACATCAAAGATTCTGTGGAAGTTGCAAAACGCGTCAATGCGAAATGGATGACCGTCGTTCCGGGAAATCTGGACGAAGGCCCCCGCAGTCGTCTGGCAGAAGGCTATCAGACTGCCAACGTGATCGAATTACTCAGACGCTGTGCCGACATCTTTGAACCGCACGGTATGGTGATGGTCCTGGAACCACTCAACTGGTTTGCCAATCACGGCGGTGTGTTCCTGCAGGGGTCTCCTCAGGCTTATGCTCTCTGTAAAGCCGTTGACAGTCCTTCCTGTAAAATCCTGTTTGATATTTATCATCAGCAGATCACCGAAGGCAACCTGATTGTCAATATCGACAACAGCTGGGATGAAATTGGCTATTTTCAGTCAGGCGATAACCCGGGTCGCAAAGAACCGGGTACGGGTGAAATCAATTATCTGAATGTCTTCAAGCACATTCACTCCAAAGGCTTTGACGGAATTATTGGTATGGAACACGGTAATTCCAAACCAGGTAAAGAAGGTGACATGGCCGTCATCGAAGCATATAGAGAGGTAGACCGGTTCTAACATGACTCAGAGAAAAGCAAAAAATGTTCTCGGAACGGAATTGGAAACCTGCTCCCTGGACCCTGTGACTGGATTTTATCGGGATGGTTGCTGCAATACGGGCGCCTCCGACATGGGGCTGCATACGGTGTGTATTGAAGCGACTGCTGAGTTCCTCGAATTCTCGAAAGAGCGCGGGAATGACCTGAGCACGCCCCATCCGATGTACGATTTCCCAGGGTTGAAACCGGGAGATCGCTGGTGCCTGTGTGTCGAACGCTGGAAAGAAGCGCTCGAAGCAGGGATGGCTCCCCGCGTCAAACTGGAAGCCTGTCACATTTCAACGCTCGAATTTGTCGACCTCGAAGATCTGCAGGAGTACGCCGTCAAAGTCTGATTCTCCAGGAATTCCATTTCCAGACAAAAAAACCACGGAGCAGTTATCTGGTCTGCCGTGGTTTTTTATTGGTTGTTGATTTCCGTGGACTCTCTATTTTGCTTTCAGCATGAAGATTTCACTGAAGGATGAAGAGAGAAACATTTCGCCATTCTGATCCGTCCCGAACGTCATCATCGGGATACTGGGAGATTCGATCACATGATTGGCGGTGACTTTTTTACTCTCAGCGTCGTAGTTCAACGCCCAGAATTTGCCGGAAACATAATCACCATAAATGTAAGCCCCTGCAATGGCGGGAATTGCTTTCCCGCGATAAACCGATCCCCCCGTGATCGATTTGCCGACTTCATGATTGTATTCCCAGATCGGTTCTATCAGATGTTTACGAGGCTCAACGCCATTCAGACCAAACGGGTGCTTCCCTTCGCGTACGGACCAGCCATAATTTCCACCTTTGACAATCAGATCAATTTCTTCCCAGATTCCTTGTCCGACATCGCCTGCCCACAGCACACCGGTTTTGGGATCAAAGGCAATCCGCCAGGGGTTTCGTAATCCGTATGCCCAGATTTCCTTGCGGATGGTGGGGAATGTTGCTTTCTTCCCGTCTTCGAAGGGATTGTCTTTGGGAATCGCATAGTTCAATCCTTCCGACTTATGATCCACATCAATCCGGCAGATACTGCCCAGCACGCTGGAAAGGTTCTGTCCATTATGAAACGCATCTCCGCCAGCCCCGCCATCGCCAAAGGCGATATACAGCATCCCATCCGGCCCGAAAACGACTGTCCCGCCGTTATGATTCCAGGCAGGTTGTGCAACACGCATTAAAACTTCTTCGGAATCGGCAGCCGCTTTATCAGGATCATCTTTGGAAACCCGGAAGCGGGATATCACAGAATAATTATGTGATTTGCCCGGCGTACTGTAGTACACGAAAAATTCGCCATTGGATTTGTAATCGGGATGAAAAGCCAGTCCCAGTAATCCTTCTTCATTTTTCTTATCGTGATAAGACACACGTTCCGAAATATCGAGGAACAATTTGCCTTCTTCCAGATCTTCATCTTCCGGCGTATTGGGAACAACAAAGATTTTCCCTTTTTGCGCGGCTATAAACAGACGGTTCGAATCATCGCCTGCATGGGTTATTACAATCGGCCGGTCAATTTTCAGGTAAGGAAATACTTTTACAATCTTCACAGGCGCCGGAGAAGTATCGACCTGCTCTTCAGCAATCAGCGATGCAGTAAAACACAGCGTAAACAGTAACAGCAGTGTAGAAATGGATTTCATAAGATGTCTTCTTTGTAATGGTTTGAAATTAACAGGTGGGACAATCGTGCGAAGCTGTTAACCAGAATAGATAAAACCGTTCCATGATGCTACTGATTGACAAGTCAACTTTAGTGTGGCATTCAGAAAAACGGATTCACTCTGACCGCAACAGAACAGGACGCAGCCAGTTGACATGATCATCCATGTCAGCATTTTTACCAAACTCGACTTTCAGTATCAGTTCCTGTGCGCCAGTCATATCGATACGCGGGACCTCAACCATCCGCCGCTGTTCTTCTGAAAGGGACTGCTGAAAGACGACGCGCTGGTCCACCAGAATCAATACATCCACGTCTCCCCGCCCGGTCGTAGCTTCATCCAGACCTACCAGAGTCTGAAAACCGGAGTACTTTCCATCCAACTGGTATCGCAACTCGCTTGCGCTGTGCATCCCCAGGCCGGAGAAATATTCTGTTCCCTCAGTGACCAGAGGCCCGCGAAGAACATTTCGATTGCGTTGCCAGTCCCATTTTCGGCTCAAATATGGAGTAAACTGGTAGGAGGCAGGGTTCACATCGGAGAGCGGAATCACCTTTCCCCCCCTTGGCGTAATAGTTTCGACCATGCTGATGGGACAAGTTAGACTGGCGCCGAATAAAGTTTTCGCCGCAACATGTTCCTGGCTCACTGCAAGTTCCGAAATGGTAACTCGAGTCCCATTTGTCAGTGTCAACACATAGCGCAATTGATCCGGCTGAGGAAAATTGACCAGCTCCGGGTTAAAACAGAAGCACTGGATTCCTCCGCGTGGAACAGAAGTTTCTCCTGCACTGGAGTCAAAGCGGAACGTTTTCTCATTGAAACTGATAAACTCTCCCTGCAGATGATCGCCATTTTTCAGAAAGAAGAGGTCGTCATTTTGTTTCTGTAAGTCTATTTTTGTCAGCAACTCGGTACGAGTGAAACGCGAAGCTGGCCAGTCAAAAAAAGCGGCCGTAACTGTCTCCAGCGGAACGCGCCATTCCGGCTGCCCCGGAAGCGTATTCATTTTTATCAGCAGATATTCCTCTTCAGAACGCACCAGATCGCCCAGAATCTGATCATGGTTTGCCAATCTCAGCATCCCCGTTTTTTTCCAGGGAAGTCGGTGATGGTCCAGATTGACACGAATGGTATCTGCGGCTGCGACAGTCTCACGTCCCGTCTTCATCTGCATGGTCAACTGGTTCTGCCTGATTTCTATCAGTGTCCCGTCCAGTTTTTTTCCACTGACCAGTTCCAGCTCCGCTGCCTGTATCTGGCTCTGAAATATGAGTCCTATGAGAATGAACAGAAGGCAGAACAGCATTGATCGCATGAGGTCACCAGGGACAATAAAAGCTGAAGATTTTCAACGCTGAAAGATGGGGATATTATTCCGGGGAATCTGCAGAACGATACACGACATGGCAGTACTGTATTCGACACAGTTGGAACTGTCCGGCCTCCAGCTGCCGCTGGACATCTGCCCGGAGATCAGCTCTTCGCGAATTGCCGAATACCAGCCTTCCCAGTAATTTTTTCCTGCCTGCCACATTGCCTGTACGGCGTAATATTGTCCATAATAATAGTGACTGCCACGGAAGTAACGCTGGTTCGGCAGATGCCGCATCAGATAACCCAGACCGTTTTCGATTTCTGGACCTTCGTAGATGCCTGCACTGTATAAGGCGACAACACCCGCAGCGGATCGGGGAAATTCGCTCTCTGCCTGTCGCACCAGCTGGTAGCGAAATCCGCCATCCGGGTTCTGGCTCTGTTTCACATATTCAATACAGCGATCAATCACATCTTTAGAAATAAAGATCCCACAATTCCGAGCCGCCCGGAGCGCCATGATCTGGCAAACGGTCACAGACAGATCCGCATCTCTACTCTCCGGCGTATATCGCCAGCCCCCTTTAGCATTCTGTGATTTCACAATCAGCTCGACTGCCTTTTCCAGTTTCGCACGCACATCTTTGCTGTGTGTCATCCCATAAACTTCAGCCAGAAATAATGTGGCAAATCCGTGACCGTACATCGGTCCATGGGAAATGCTGTCGGGTGAAATGATGTAGCCTGAAGGCTTGCAGGAAGCCAGAATGAAATCAACCGCTTTCTGTACTTGGATTCCATACTTACCTCTACCCGGTGTACTACCATCCGCGAGGAAAGCCATTCCACACAATGCTGTCACCGCGACATTGCTTTTAAAAGTAGAACCAGAACCAAAAGAACCATCAGTATGCTGTCGTTCTGCCAGAAACTGCAGACCACGACTGACGGCTGTCCGCGTTTGCAGGGTGTAATACTTTTTTCCCTGCGCATCGATTGAACGGTTAATCTCCGCCTGTGCCATCACATTTGCATGTCCACCTGCGATCATAAGACCTGAAACAAGCAGAAGTCTCGCAATGAGGGTACGAAAGACTGGTCGTTGTTCTTTGTGAAAAAATCGATATCGCAAAATAGCCACTGACCCTGAACAGAGTTGAAAGCTTCGCTTCATTTACACATTGTACGATATGTCAGGGTAATGAAAAGCTGTAGTCAGGAAAAACCGGTTCACATAACCGATTAAGGTCGGATCACTTCCGGATATTTCGAGTTTCCATCCGACAATTGAGGCACGGGATGCAATGTCTCTCCCGGACGCGGCTGAACGTAAGGCCGTGTGCGAATAGACTGTTCGATCGCCAGTCGTGACTCGGTCCGTTGTGTACTGAAATCACGCGGACGCACGACATCTGGCCCCAGGGCACTGGATGGCAAAGGATCTTCCAGTTCCAGCATTTTCCTTTCTTCCATTTTATCGCTGCGTGTCATTGCCTGACGTCCCGAAAAAACACGGGAAATCCGCGTATTTGAAGCATTAATGCAGCCCGTACAGACAGGCAACAGCAATGCAATCAGCAACAATCGAACACAGGGATTCATAAAACAGGGTACTCAGAAAAAATCAGGCTGGCCCCTCAGGAAGAGAATCAAGCCGGAACGGGCTCTGGGATAAGGCAGGAACTATAACAGATCCAACATGCAGCGAATAGACCGGTTTTTCACTCATCTGTATTCGTTTCTTTGTCATAACCTGCTCGTATTTCTCTATTTATGAATGTACAATCTTGATCAAAACTGCACGAATCAGGAAAACCTGCTTTTTCGAAGGCTAAGCGGCTGCTGACGCTGGAACTATAGCCGTTTTCGGAATAGCATCCTCAGTAACGAAGTGACAAGACTTCGCAAATTGAAATTGAATTGCAAAAGGATGAATTCTGCTCTTATGTCTACTCCTCCCAAAGTTTGTGTGTTACGTGCCCCTGGCACCAACTGCGATATCGAGACAGCACATGCATTTGATTTGTGTGGAGCCGAGTCCACCCGGATTCATCTCTTGAAACTTCTGAAAAATCCCAGCCAACTGAACGACTACCAGATACTCTGTCTCCCCGGCGGTTTCAGTTACGGGGACGATGTGGGTGCGGGCGTCATCTTTGCCAGCCATCTTCAGGGACAACTGGCTGATGTGATCGGGAACTTTCTGGCAGCAGATAAACTTGTTCTGGGGATCTGTAACGGGTTTCAGGTCTTGCTTAAAGCGGGAATCCTGCCTGGCGGTGCAGCAGGCTGGCCTCCTCAGGCTGACCAGTCCCGCGATGCCACCCTGACCTGGAACACAAATGGAAAATACACGTCACTCTGGGTCAACCTGGGAGTCGTGGCTCCTCAAAATGTGTTTCTGAAGGGAATCGATCAGATCGAACTTCCCATCGCCCACGCTGAAGGTCGCATTGCGGTCAATGACCCTGCCATCATCGAAGGCTGGAAAGCCAATCAACAGATCGCCATGTGTTACCGGGACGCCGGGGACACGGAAACCATGCTCCAGGAAGAAATCCTGCCCTACCCTGTGAATCCGAATGGCTCTGCCTGTAACATTGCAGCCCTCAGTGATCCTGCAGGCCGTGTATTAGGTTTAATGCCGCACCCGGAACGGTTCCTGTTCGCCACGCAGCATCCTCAGTGGACGCGCCTGGGACTCACTGGTGAAGGAGCCGGTATGCAACTCTTCCGCAATGCCGTTAACTACTTTGTATAACCTGATACAATTCCCTGCTCGAATTCAGAGTTGGAAATCAGTCTGTCAGGTTTAACAACAGATCATCGTCGACAAGCTCTCCCTTCGGGAGTTCTTTGATGGCCTGTAATACCCGCTGCACAACCTGTTCATTGGGTTCTTTACCCAGTTCGTGCAGCCGATGTAATATCGCTTTTCGGCCGCTATGACGCCCCAGCACCAGTCGAATCCCGGTTTCACCCACTGTTTCCGGTCTGTACGGCAGATAAGTATCAGGATTCTTCAACAGGCCATCCTGGTGAATGCCGGCTTCTGTCGCAAAAATATTGCTGCCGGCAACCGGTTTCATTGGTGACAGAGCAATCCCGGTCAATCCTGAAACCAGCCTGCAAAGTGGTGCCAGTTGAGAAACATCCAGTTGATGGGGACGCTGGTATTCTTCCTGGTGCAGATGCAGCGCCATAGCGACCTCTTCCAGCGCCGCATTACCAGCCCGCTCACCAATCCCATTCACAGTGCACTGCACCACATTCGCTCCGGCATCAATACAGGCCAATGTGTTCGCCACCGCCAGTCCCAGATCATTATGAAAATGGACTGCCAGCAGCACGTTTTCAATACCGGGTACTTCATCCTGAATCCGACAGATAAAGTCCTGCGCTTTCCAGGGCGTCAGAATGCCCACCGTATCTGGAAAACCTATAGTGGTTGCACCGGCGGCGATCGCTTCCCGGTAGACTTCGCATAAAAAATCCACTTCCGTGCGACTGGCGTCTTCTGGACTGAACGCCACAATGTCAAACTTCTCCGCTGCATACTGAATGCTGTCCACAATTAGTTTCAGTACTTCGGATTTACTTTTCTCCAGCTTGAACTGACGATGTAACGGGCTCGTACCACAAAACAGACTGACACCGCGTTTGTGCGGGGGATTCCCTGCCAGCGCCTCATCTGCGGCATCCACATCACCTGGCAAAGTCCGACACAAAGCCGTTAGCACAGGCTTTTTGATCACCCCCACCATACTCTGGATGGCATCAATATCTGCCTGTGAGGAAGCTGGAAAACCGGCATCCAGTGAGTGAACTCCCGCCGCTTCGAGGGCTTTCGCGATCTGCAGCTTTTCGATTGGATCCAGCGTCGCCCCTGGCATCTGTTCGCCATCGCGAAGTGTCGTGTCGCTGAAGAGCACTGCTCCCGTGCGACGGTGATGCCTGATCACCGCCCGTTTGACCTTGTTCTTGATCTGCTTCTTGGCGCCGGAGAAAAACTGAAACATCAAATGCATCCATACAAAAGGAAGAGTCCTGAAATCGGAGTTGCCGCCGATTATAACTCCGTTTCACGTTTTATACAGTACTAGTTTTGATGTTCCAGATGGATTTCAATCCACTCCTTTCCAATAACTCAAATTACACTTCTGTTTCGAAAAAGAGAGGTCCTGATCTGATGACAGTCATCAGTACTATATTCTATAATTCGCCCCCACCCTGTGCCATAAGTCGAACTGATAAAACCCCAATTGCACATTGAAGCAGTTGGCCCACCTGTCAGACAGGTCTACAATAACAGGCGCAGATTGATTACCAGACATGGAAGTTGACAGAGACCAAGGATCCGCCAGTAATGTTTTATCTCCCCTGCTGTAGTTTACTGCCAGAATTATTTCCTGTGATTGCTGTCTCAGATGGATCCATGTGGAAATCTCTGGCGAGCATTCTACTCCTGCTGGGGGCAGCACTTCTGCTGGGAACTATCGCCGAACAACTGCGGCAAAGTGCATTGTTGGGATACATTGCAGCAGGAACACTGGTCGGACCAAATTTGCTTGGCTGGGTTTCGAACCAGAAAGACATCTTCGACCTCGCGGAACTGGGGGTGGCGCTTCTGCTGTTTGCCATTGGCCTCGAATTCTCACTCCCCCGCCTCCGCCGACTGGGACGTGTCCCGTTACTCGCAGGTACTCTGCAGGTGTTTTTTACACTGCTGGCAGGCGCAATGGTGACGGCATTCCTGGGATTTTCTATTGCTGAATCCCTTGCCGTCGGAGCAATGATTGCGCTCAGCAGTACCGCCTGCGTAGTTCGGATGTTAAATGATCGTGCAGAACTAGACTCGCCCCATGGGCGAACAGCGTTAGGCATCCTGCTGGTTCAGGACATTGCCGTCATTCCCCTGATGCTGATTGTCACGGCTCTGCTCAATGGAGGAACCCCGGGCGATGTCATTCTCCAGTTGGGACTTTCCCTGGTCCTGGCGGCTGTCTTTGTTGTCGTGTTTTATGGACTGTTCAATTTTGTCCTGCCGCGCGTGCTCGAGCTTTCTTCTCTACGACGTAATCGTGATTTTCCAATTCTCCTGGCAATGCTGATGGCCGCTGGGTCGGCCTGGTCGGCGCACCAGCTCGGACTCAGTCCTGCGCTCGGAGCGTTTGTCGCCGGTGTTTTATTGGCGATCTCTCCATTTGCCACTCAAATCCGGGCCGATATCCAGCCACTGAAAACCGTTCTCGTGACCCTGTTTTTTGCAGCGGTCGGCATGTTCGCTGACCTGGCCTGGATTGCCGGACACCTGGGGCTCGTGCTGGCGGTGGTCGCGGCGATCGTTCTGGGGAAACTGATTATCACATTCGGACTGGCTTACCTCTGTGGTCAACCGTGGCAGTTTGCCCTGGGAACGGGACTCTGCCTGGCCCAGGTGGGAGAGTTTTCGTTTGTGCTGGCAACCGTCGCCCACGGTGAACCGGGAGTCAGTATCCTCTCTGAATCCACCTTCCGCGCGATGATCGCTGCGACCATCGCAACTCTGCTGTTAACTCCCTATTTGATCCAACTGGCTCCAAGAGCTGCTGTAATGATTCGCCGACTAATGCAACGCAATCCATTGCCTCCGGCCGATCAGTTAAATGCCAGTTCAATTGAAACAGAACCTGTTTCGAAAACCGATACCGATTCCATTATCATTCTGGGTTTCGGACCTGCCGGACAACGGGTCGCCGGAGAACTGCTGCAGGTCGGTCTGAAGCAAATCGTCGTCATCGATTTGAACCACGAAAACCTCCAGATCGCCAGACAGTATGGACTGCAGGCACAAGTGGGAGATGCGACTCAGATCGAAGTACTGGAGCATGCGGGGCTTTACCGGGCGCGACTGGTGATTATCACCCTTCCCAGTCCAACAATATGTCGACAGATCATTCACCTGGTACGCCAGATGGCGCCGGGAACTTCTCTTTATGTTCGCTGCCGCTACCATCTGCATCACTGGCAACTTCTGGCAGCAGGTGCAGACGTGATTGTCGATGAGGAAGAACATGTGGGGGAATGCCTGGCACAACAGTTCCTTGATTCATCACTCTATCAGTTAATGAGCAGATCCTCGCGCGAGACAGAGGAAAACAGGGACGGCCATTCTCCCTGAGTTCTGGCTGGCTCTGCCTGACCAAAACAGGCCCCTCTATCACAAAGATTGAGGGGCCTGATCATAAATAATAGCGTCTGCAAAATCCTACAGCTCGGCGGTAGTCGGAACCACGAATGGTTTACGATATTCGCGAGACAACATCGGATTTGCTGTGGAAGCCATGCCACCGGTAAAGGTTTCTGACTTGCTGTCCAGAGACAGTTTGGGGCCCATGCTGATTACGGTGTCATCCTGGTCAAGCTTGTTGTTGCCCAGGTGATCGCGGAATCGGCCCAGAGTTTCCAGGGCTTCACTGTCTCCCTTGAACTCGCCGGCAACTTCCTTCACAGGCATCTTTTCGCCAAGTTCGTAAGAGATGTTACCCAGATGGCATAGAGCACTGGAAACATGACCTTCTTCAATATCCGCATTCAAATCACTGATTTTACGGCTGCGAACAGCATCCACAAAGTTCGCAAAGTGGTCTGCTGATCCAGAGAATTTCTTGATCAGTTTTCCATCCAGGTCAAAGGCAGATGCACGGTTGTAGGAAGGAATCACAACGTAACCATCGGTTCCGTAGAAGATTACTCCTACTTTTGCACCACGGTAATCGTCGGTTTCCAGACCACGTACTTCGAAGACCAGTCGCTTGTCGCCAAACTGGTGAATACTGACCTGGGTATTCGCAACATCACCGGCATCGGTGTAACCTAAACGGCCACCATATGCCTGGACGCTGGAACCCACGTTATCTACACCTAAACCCCAGCGGGCGACATCCATCTGGTGGATCCCCTGGTTACCCAGGTCACCGTTACCGGTTGGTGTCTGCCAGTGCCAGTCGTAATGGAATCGCTGACGGGTCAATGGTGCCATCGGAGCAGGTCCGAGCCACAGATCATAATCAACGCTGGCAGGGACATCGTAGTTACCCTTTGGTCCGATTGATTTACGACGTTTGTAACACGTACCACGGGCCAGTTTGACTTCGCCAATACCCCCCGCTTTCACAAATTCAACGGCGTCAATCAGACCGGGTTGAGAACGACACTGCGTTCCAGTCTGAACAATTTTATTGTGCTTGCGGGCAGCTTCCACAATGCGTCGACCTTCACTCACGTTGTGACTGACAGGTTTTTCACAGTAAACATCTTTGCCAGCCTGAATGGCCCAGATCGCTCCCAGGGCATGCCAGTGGTTGGGAGTCGCGATGCTGACAATGTCGATATCCTGATCGTCAAATGCTTTACGCAGGTCTTTGTAATAAGCTGGTTTTTTGTCTGTTTTCTTATAAACATTACCCACACCTTTCGTCATTCCGACGCTCTCGTCCGGATCCACGATGGCTACGATCTCGGTATCTTTCCGACCTGCGAAGGCATTCAGGTGAGACTGACCACGGCCATTCACACCCAGTAATGCGACCCGCAGCTTTTCATTCGGGCTGCTGGACTGTGACTCGGCTGCTGACAGCTGAGGAATCGAAGTGCTCAAGGCGGCTGCACCAGCGGCAGCAAACATCGATTGTTCAAGAAATTCGCGACGAGATTGTTGAGACATCTTCTTTTTTCTCCTCAATATATATTGTCAGAAGGTAGGGTTGCACTGTGCACATTCAAGGCGGGGTTGAAACAACAGCTTTCATATCTCTCGGAAAGGAATTCAGATCGTACACTTCTGAAAACACACTTTCCGCCTACTGTGCTTCAATTAAATTCTTAACACTCTTCACCAAAGTGTAACCGATGAAAGTACGAACATTCAAGGTTGAACTGGAAATCAGCGGCCAAACAGGGTTATTTTCTTTCTGAATCAGAGCTTTTTCATCGATTGAATTAATCCGCAGATCCAACCCTCTCTACGCTCATTCCGCAGACGTTAATGGTAGAAAACTTTGAATTCCGATCTCTTCCCGACTGGCAAAAGGTTCACCATATGCCCGATGAATCGTCCAGCCCCAGTAGCGTGCGCGGTCTCTGATGTCGTCCAAGACCGTCGGATGTTCCGTCGGACGCCCCGTGAGCATCTGACTTTCATAACACTGCACTGCCTGCATTTTCTGATCAATATGCTCAGAAATATCAAAAACGAAGCTCGGTTTCGGGTGAATCCGCAGATGGATGCTCCAGAAGTAATACATCTGAGGCGGCCAGTATCGCTCCCCCGGCATGTCCGTTTTGCTCAGCTTTGCCCAGAAGCGAGCCGCATCCACCAGTTGGCTGGCTGAGACATGATCGGGATGCACATCTTCCCAGTACGGCCCCAGAATGATCCGCGGACGCTGTGTCCGAAAGACAATCGCCAGTTCACGCCGTGCCTCCAGGTTCGATTCCAGACTCCGGTTCGGCAGTCCCAGATTCGCGCGCCAGTCCAGATTCAGCACGACCGTTGATGCTGCCGTCTCCTGCTCCCGAATCTCCGGGCTGCCATAAGGCGTTGGTTCACCGTTGGTTAATTCCACAACCCCTACTCGCATCCCCGCTGCTTTACAGGCCAGAATCGTTCCCCCCACACTGATTTCCGCGTCATCGGGATGCGGAGCCACAACAAGTACATCTAAAGCAGAATCCACGTAAACTCCTTCATAGCAGGGATCAAAACCACCTGAGCCCCACCGCTGCAAACAGGGGTAGACTCAGTTTTCAAAATCACTAAAATGCTGCACTCTCTCTCACGGGGATCTCCCCCCACTCAATAATTATCACATCCAATCAGGTGACCATCAATCTTAACGGTTCAGGACCAGCTTGTCCTCATCCGGCGTAGATTGTATGGAGGAACATCTCATGAAATCGTTGATTTTGACGTGTCTCGTCCTCTCTCCCGCGTTATTCTTCGTGACAGGCTGTAACGCCATCATGCAGCCCATCTCTGAACTGAACCGTGAAACTATGCGGGTCTTCAAACCCAAACCATTCGATGCAGACTGGAGCGGCGAAGAAGAAATCGACCAGTGGAGCTACGTCGGCGATGAAGCCCGCGGCGATCGCCCGAAAGAATCCGACCCCGATGGTTGGTGGCAGAAATATGTCATGAGCAACAAAGCCCGTAATATTGAACGGAACCTGGGAATCGAATAGTCTCATCTTTCTGATATCATTTATGAGCAGCAAGTCCCCACAAAACGGGACATTTTCTTGCATCTGCTCACCCCGGAAGTTAAGATAAGAGGTGGCTTTAGAGCCTCCAACTTTATTTGAACTTACCTGCTGACTGTTTCTCAAACGGTCAGCTACCGTTGATCTTACAGACCGACGGACTGGTGTCACCAAACCTGAAATAGCAATAAGGGAATCAGGCGACACTCTGATGCGACTCTGCAGTTGTGTCAATTCACCTGCGCTCCCGCCTTGCATTCCTACCCGAAGGTGAATACCCATGTTTGATCTCTCCCTGGGACGAATTTCTCAGGCAGGCCTCGCATTCCTGCTCATCACCGCTGCCACAGCGGCTTACGCGGAATCTCCCGCAGCAAAAGCAACAGACCAGATCACAGTCAGCAGCGACATTGACTTCAATCGCGATATCCGTCCCATCCTGTCCAAGAATTGTTTTCACTGCCACGGCCCCGATGAAGGCACCCGCGAAGCCGACCTACGACTCGACCAGCGACCTGCAGCCATCGCGAAACTTCCCAGCGATGCCCACGCGATTATCCCCAACAAAGCCGATCAGAGCGAACTCGTCCGTCGTATCACTTCCACTGATGAATATGCCGTCATGCCGCCACCTGAGGTCGGAGAAAAACTGACTGACGCGCAGATCGCCAAGGTCAAAGCCTGGATTAATCAGGGCGCCCCCTATTCAAGACACTGGTCCTTCGTTCCACCCGAACGTCCTCCCCTGCCGACCGTCACAGAACAGAACTGGCCGACCAATGCCATCGACCACTTCATCCTCGCGAAACTGGATGCAGCCGGCTTAAAACCCAGCCTGGAAGCCAACCGTTATACACTCATCCGCCGCCTCAGCTTCGATCTCCGTGGCTTGCCTCCCACTCAGGCCGAAGTCGATCTGTTCCTCAACGACAAATCTCCCGACGCTTACGAAAAACTCGTCGATCGTTTCCTGACTGATCCTGCTTATGGCGAACGCTGGGCCCGAAAGTGGCTCGACCTCGCCCGTTATGCCGATTCCAAAGGTTACGGTTCCGATCCCCTCCGCATGACCATCTGGCGATATCGTGACTGGGTCATCTCCGCGCTCAACAATAACATGCCCTACGACCAGTTCACCCTCGAACAGTTGGCCGGCGATCTCCTGCCGAAAGCCACCCTCGAACAACAGATCGCCACCGCTTTCCACCGTAATTCCATGACCAACACCGAAGGCGGAACCGATGATGAAGAATTCCGCGTCGCCGCTGTCAGCGATCGTGTCGACACGACGATTCAGGTCTGGATGGGCCTGACCATGGGCTGCGCGAAATGTCACACCCATAAATACGATCCGATTTCGCAGAAGGAATACTATCAGCTCTACGCCTTCTTCAATCAGACCGCAGACAACGATCAGCCCACCGATGCCCCCACGATCGCTGCTCCTACTAAAGCGATGCTGCAGGAAACCGCACGCATTGAAACCGAAATCACTGCCCTCAATAAAATTCTGCAGACACCAACCGCAGAACTCGCTGCCGCCCAGCAGAAATGGGAAGCCACACTCCAGGCGAAACCCGACTGGCAGACGCTGACGCCACTGTCCGCGACTTCGTCTTCCAATAAAACAAAGCTGAAAATCCAGGACGATCAATCCCTGCTCGCCAGCGGACCTCCTGCCAATGAAACCTACACCATCGAAACCCAGGTCGATCTGCAGAGCCTCAAAGCCCTGCGACTCGAAGTGCTCCCCGATCCCAGCCTGCCCGCTCAGGGACCGGGCCGCGCCACAGACGGTAACTTCGTGCTCTCCGAAATCAGCCTCATCAGCAAACCACTCGCCTCTGACACTCCGGTACAGGGACAGTTCCTGCGTATCGAACAACAGGGAACCCAGAAGCAGATCCTCTCGCTCGCCGAAGTCCAGGTCTTCCAGCACGACAGGAACATCGCCGGCCAGGGAACCGCTACTCAATCCAGCACCACACATGATGGCCCTGCCAGTCTCGCGATTGACGGCAATACCGACGGCCACTTCTTCAATGCGAAATCCACCACTCATACCAACACCGAAGTCGCTCCCTGGTGGGAACTCAAATTGAAAGAACATTCTCCGCTCGACCGCGTTGTCATCTGGAATCGCACCGATGGCTCCGGCGAACGTCTTGCCAATTTCAAAGTCAGCCTGCTCGACGCCAATCGCAACGTCGTCTGGCAGACCATCGTCGCCGAGTCTCCCAAACCGTCTGTCACTCTGCCTGTTTCGAATGCACGTTCTATACCCGTCCGCCGGGCCTTCGCTTCTTTCTCGCAGTCTGGTTTCCCGGTTACCGCCAGCATCAACCCCGCCAGTAAGAACCAGAAAGGCTGGGGCATCGCACCGCAGTTCGGCAAACCCAATTCCGCCTACTACATTCTGGAAAACAAACCCACCGCAGACACCGGCAAACAGCGGCTGCTCATCAAACTCTCCCACAATTATAAAGATCCTCAGTACGCCCTCGGACATTTCCGACTCTCCTATACGACAGAATCCAAACTCGAACCCCGGCTCAAAGTCAGCGATGATCTCCTCGCCATCGTCGACACGAAACCCGCAGACCGCAGCCCCGCCGACCAGAACAAACTCGCCGCCTACTACCGCAGCATCGCTCCCGCTTTGAAAGCAACCCGCGATCAGATCGCGAAACTGCAGAAAGCCAGACCCGTTTATCCGCAGCTCCCCGTCATGCAGGAACTCCCTGCCGACAAACAGCGCGAAACCCACATCATGGTCCGTGGCAGTTTCCTCACACCCGGCGATCGTGTTGAACCCGCTGTACTCAGCTCTTTTAATCCGCCTCCCAAAGAGACCCCAAAAAACCGTATTGCCGTCGCCAAATGGCTCACCGATCCCAAAAATCCGCTCACCGCCCGTGTCGCCGTCAATCGATTCTGGTCTCAACTGTTCGGCAAAGGACTCGTCGTCACCGAAGAAGATTTCGGCACGCAAGGCGAACTCCCCAGTCATCCGCAGCTCCTCGACTGGCTCGCCACCGAATTCGTCAGTAACGGCTGGGACATGAAAGCCCTCCTCAAAACCATCGTCATGTCCAGCACTTACAGGCAGGATTCCACCACCCTGCCCGTGCATCTGGAAAAAGATCCCGATAACCGTCTGCTCTCGCGGGGCGCCCGCTATCGACTGGAAGCCGAAATGATCCGCGACCAGGCACTCGCTCTGAGTGGCCTGCTTAACCGAAAACTCGGCGGTCCCTCTGTCTACCCCGTTCAACCCGAAGGCATCTGGCGGGCCGCGTTCAACGGACAACGAACGTGGGCCACCAGTAAAGATAATGACCGCTTTCGTCGCGGGCTCTACACCTTCTGGCGCCGCACCGTCCCCTATCCGTCCATGGCCACCTTCGATGCCCCCAGTCGCGAAATCTGTACGATCCGACGCATCAGCACCAACACGCCGCTGCAGGCGATGATCACCATGAACGACCCCGTCTTCATCGAAATCGCCCAGGCACTCGGCGAACGACTCTTCCTCTCGGGAGACACGCCACAGGCCCGCATCGAATATGGATTGCAACTCTGTCTGGTTCGTCCGCCTCAGCCCGAACAGATTGAACCGCTGCTGAAACTCTACCAATCGGAACTCGCGTTTTACAAAGCCCATCCCGAAGAAGCAGAGAAACTTCTGGAGAATCCACTGAAACCGATTTCCGATCAATACGACAAAACCGAGCTCGCTGCCTGGACAATCATCGCCAATGTACTGCTCAATATGGATGGTGTGCTCACCAAAGGATAAATCATGAATCTCAAACAACAACAGCTGCAGGCAGTCACCCGACGACATTTCCTCGCCCAGGGTTCCACCGGCATCGGTTCTCTCGCGCTGGGCGCTTTGCTCGCCGAGAACAATCCCCTCGCCGCCAGCACACCTGCGAAACACGATGCCGAACTCCCCCCGTATCGGCTGCCGACCAAAGCCAAAAGCGTCATCTTTCTGCACATGGCCGGCTCCCCTCCGCAGCAGGAACTGTTCGATTACAAACCCGAACTCATCAAACGCAACATGCAGCCCTGTCCCGATTCGTTCCTCAAAGGTCGTGGCTTCCCTTTCATCAAAGGGCACCCCAAGATGCTGGGGACTCCCTACCAATTCAAACAGTACGGCGAGAGTGGAACCTGGATGAGCGAACTGCTCCCCCACTTCCAGCAGGTCGCTGACGAAATCACCGTCATCAAATCGATGCACACCGACCAGTTCAACCACGCGCCCGCCCAACTCTTCCTCTACACCGGCTCCCCCCGTTTTGGCGGCGCCTCGATGGGTTCCTGGATCACCTACGGACTCGGTTCTGAAAACAAGAACCTGCCCGGATTCATGGTGCTGCTCAGTGGCGGCAGCGATCCCAGTGGCGGAAAAAGTCTCTGGGGCAGCGGCTTCCTCCCCTCCGTCTATCAAGGCGTGCAATGCCGCACCACCGGCGATCCCATCCTCTACGTCTCCAATCCCAAAGGCATCAACCGCGATGTCCGCCGTCGCAGCCTGGATGCCCTTAAGTCGCTGAATGAATTCGAACTCAAACAGTTCGGCAACCCCGAAACCCTCACCCGCATCAACCAGTACGAACTCGCGTTCCGCATGCAGATGTCGGTTCCCGAAGCTGTCGACCTCGCCAGCGAAACCAAAGAGACCCACGAACTGTATGGCACCACCGGCGGCGCCCCTTCGTTCGCCAACAACTGTCTGCTTGCCCGGCGCATGGTCGAACGCGGCGTGCGTTACATCCAGCTCTTCGATTACGGCTGGGACATGCATGGCACGAGTAAAGGCAACGACCTGATCACTGGCGTCCCCAAGAAAACCAAAGACATCGACCGCCCCCTCTTCGCGTTGATTTCCGATCTCAAACAGCGCGGACTCCTCGATGAAACGCTGGTCGTCTGGAGTGGTGAGTTCGGCAGAACCTCCATGAACGAAGAACGCAACGGCTCCAAGTTCCTCGGACGCGACCATCACCCCCACTGCTACACCATCTGGATGGCCGGCGGAGGCATCAAAAAAGGCTTCTCCTACGGCCAGACCGACGAACTCGGTTATTTCGTCGCCGAAAACAAAACCAGCGTCCGCGATCTGCAGTCCACCATCCTGCACCTCACCGGATTCGAAGCCCGCAAATTCAAATTCCCCTACCAGGGACTCGACCAGCGTCTCATCGGCCCCGCCGACGAAGACCACCTGATCAAAGACATTCTCGCGTAAGCAGTCAACACGTTCTCTCGCCTCAGGAGAATCAAGATGACAGTCGCCGAAATCATCACGCAGCTGGAAGAACTGGGAAGTGAATCCACTAAAAGAATCCTGATGAACCACGGTGCCAGCGAACCCGTGTTCGGCGTCAAAATCGCTGACTTGAAAGTCCTGCAGAAGCAGATCAAAACCGATTACCAGCTGGCCCTCGATCTGTACGACACTGGCAATTACGACGCGCAGTACCTCGCCGGCCTGATCGCCGACGCCGACCGCATGACAAAGAAAGACCTGCGTCGCTGGCTCAGTAAAGCCAACTGTATCACCCATTGTGGCACCGTGGTCGCCGCAGTCACGGCCGAGAGTCGTTACGGGATCGAACTGGCTCGCGAATGGATCGCCGCCCGTCAGGAAGCCAAGGCCCAGACCGGCTGGACAACGCTCAGCAATCTCGTCTCGATCAAAGACGACGCCGACCTCGACCTGCCTGAACTCAAGCGACTGCTCAAACAGGTCGCCCAGACGATCCATGAACAGCCCAACATGGTCCGCTACGCGATGAACGGCTTTGTGATTTCCACCGGCTGTTATGTCAGCGGCCTGACCGACGCCGCGTTGCGCACCGCGGAAAAGGTCGGCACCGTCTCGGTCGACATGGGTCAGACCGCCTGCAAAGTCCCCGCCGCCGTCGACTACATTCACAAAGTTCAGCAGCGCGGCACCATCGGCAAAAAACGCAAGACAGCCCGCTGCTGAACGACAGGCACTGCTCCACTGCTGATTTAAGACGCGCATCTGGTCACTCCTCCCTGAGTTCACCTGGTCCTGTGCTGCTGTATAAAGTGAGTCGTTACTGAAAAGATTCCTCTTGACGCCTGTCCGCCGTTCGCCATCATCCCCGCTTATAAGTGTGTCGCGCGCGTGGTCCAGTATTTTTGCAGCTGATCACCGCGAAGTACTGACAAAACCCGCACCATAAAAGTCCCTTGTTTCTGAACCATTTTGAACCAAAGCTGCTCAAACATTCTCTGTGGGTCGCCACACATCGCGCTCCTGTCGCCACGGAACGCCCCTGCATCGCCCCCGTGTCGGCACAGTTCAGCCAATATCGCCACAAATTTTGTAGCATCAGCTCTTGACCTGCCCACGCCCTTCGAGAAAATCCCACCCACTGGCACAACATTTTTTCATTCCCCCAAAAGACAAAGAAAGTTTTCATTTACATCCAGGCCTTCCATTCAAAAACAGGAGCATTCAATAACAGGAGCGGGAGCGTTTTATATTTAACCATAGTGTTTCTTAATTCGAATTGTTGTTCCCCATGTGGGGCAACCGGGGCTAATGCCCTGCGGCTAATCAGTCATTAGAAAATCAGCCGCACGGCGTTAGCCGCGGTTAACACCGATAGTGAAAAAGCAGACATTAAGTAAATCATAAATCAGAAGTTCAATTCAAAAGGATGATTAATGCAAAAGCAGGATCATCTAGTAACAAAAAGTGGAGCGTTTCACATTGAACCATAATGTTTCTTAATTCGAACTGTTGTTACCCATGTGGAACAACCGGGGCTAATGCCCTGCGGCTAATCAGTCATTAGAAGATCAGCCGCACGGCGTTAGCCGCGGTTAACACCGATATTGGGAAAGCAGACATTCAATGAATCATCCTCGGAAACAATAAATAAACACTGTCTGCCCCACAATCAACTTCCCGTGTGGCACTGTTGGCTCGCCAACAGTGATCGAGCAACCAGCCCGATCACAAACAATAAAATGGGTAACCCCAAATAAAATTCGACCCGAACATCGCGAGCAGGAAATAAATAGCGATATCACACAAAGTCTGAATCACCGCCCCAAATAGGCACCAGCCTCAGGCAAAACAATAACCCGCTCATGATACAGAACGGCACCAGCCAGGCGAGGTGAAGATCGGGAAGTATGTTTCTTCAATCAGAGGTCATGCTTTGATCATTGATAAAATGATTCTCGCCCTGCTCATCGAAAATCAAACCACGAGATCCATCTGTCATCCTGACGTCATTGCCTGTCGTCGTAATCAGCGGGCTCTATCTTATGCCGCTTCGATGCAGTATTTCATTAGCCGTACGGCGTTAGCCGCGGTTCCTGGCAACTCACAAATAACCGGAACTAACGATCTCCGGCTTATCAGCAATATTCCGCGATGCCAGGACGTGAAAGAGAACCAGACCGTGGTTCCTTCTTGGCGTACACTAGGAGACATTAAAGGGGTCAGGAGTCGTTCATTTGACTCCTGACCCCTTTAACCTATTCAATTAATATTCACTTACTGAAGGGATTATTAAGATGAAGAAAAAGAAGTGGCTCGCTCACACCACTCTTGATAAACACTCCTTTTGATCGGAGCATAGATCCATGCTTGTGTGTGGGAAGACATGATTATCTCGAAAGAAAACCAAAGCTACCCTGCCGTTCGAGCGACGCATGTAATCTTAGTATACATCAAAACCTTTCTTGTGGTCTAGCTCCTTACCAAAATCAAAATTATGCCAAGTAGTAAACCATTGCTGAGTTGAGCTCTTGGGCATTTTATAATTAATAAACTCGTTTCTCATTATGACATCATTTATACCATATATTTTTAACATCTCTTCTTTAATAGAGTCACTCACGTAAGGGCATGCAAGAACATCAAAAAAAAGAAATGTCATCTCTGCTTTTTTCATACAGACGTTAGCATTCGTTTTGAACTTATGTAGAATCCTTAGTTCAATAAATTCTCGTAATTTTGAATATCTTACTTTTTTTCTCATATAAAACATAACAACGCAAAATGAAAAATAATTTAACTCATGACATTCTTTGAATTCATCATTTTCATCAATTTGAATGTTTAAGTAATTTGCGAGCACTTCTTGTTCTAACCAATAATCTTTGCCGAGTTCTGAAAGTGCTATCAGTAAATAAAGTGTTTCAACTTGGGTATATCCATCACTTTTGTTCTTGCGTAGCACCAATGCAATGTCATCATAAATATATTTATATATTAGATGCTTATTTTCATCTTCAACCACAGGTGATTTACAAAACGAACAAATGATCCTGAGAATGCGACACAATTTAATTGTCGTATTCACCTTTGGTGAAACTGAATAGATAAAAAACACAAACTCAAGTATTGCAAACAACGCCTCGACCAATTGTCTTTCAGAGCGACATTCTTTATCAGCCTTTTGGTATCTCTTAAGAATCTTATCACACTTATTCTCAACGATTGACAGTGAGTAATTCAACAAATCCTTATACTCAACACCACATACCTTTAATATCGTTTTGAATTGAATAATAAGCGACTTTGAATCTATTAAAATTGTGCCTCGATATTTTTTAGTATCATCATCCAATGGTGGATCACTCACAATCTCTTCAAGCGTATAATTGATCCTTTCATCAAGCAACAGTCCAACTTGACGTTTAGCGCGAGATATTTCTGTTATGATTGGTTTTTCATAGAGCACAGCTTTTTCAGAATTGAGATATAACTTATATTCTTTCAGACAATGTTGAAGTACATCAACGATCTGATTTTTATGTTGTTCTTCATTAAAAAAAACAAAATAATCGTCTACATACCGGAATATTTCGTAATCTACTTTGTGCCTTAACTTGGCAGTAGATGCTAGTAACTCCTTCTCTAACTTCTTATCTATATCCTGCAAAATCAATTCGGCAAAAACACGTGAGAATTCTGGACCTATTAAGATACCATTCGTTTCATTGTAATTCATTCGTTGCATTAATAGATCAAATCTATCTGGAAATGATCCATTACACTTAGTTAGATTCTCTTTAACAGCCTCTTTTCCATAGATGGCCCAAGCAACTGTATGCGTATAAATACTGTCAAAACATTTTGATACATCTAACTTCAAAAGTGCATTAAATTTCTTTTCGCTTCGGTGATAGCGATATGAATCATAAAATTTATAAACATTACTGTAATGGCTGTATACAAAAAATGATCGCAGATGCTCATACTCGAAATCATGCTGTTCGATTATTACTTCATCATCAGCAAGTTTCTCATAGTGTGTAAAATCTTTAAAAAAAGTATATTGTGCAAGCTTAGCTGGTTTTCGAATCGAAAACGGACTCAAAGAGCAATAGTACAATATTGTTTCTTTACACCTATCATAAAACTCAACTACCTGCAGTTGATTTCTAGGATGGGGAATAGATAATTCTCTAAACTCACTTTGTTTATGGTCTATTTTATAACTAAAAGGGATAAGACCTTTAGGAACACCTTTTAGTTCAATTTTGCATTTCTTAGTTTTTATTTTCTTCGGACCTACCTGTCTTTCATCGTCTTCATACTTGGAAATATCATCAGTCAAACAAAACAATATGCGCATTATCTGATCAAGAACCGCATCAGTTGACTTCCAAGATATAAAGCCGTTCGAACATTCAACTTTATAAAAATGTAAAAAATCGTAGAAATGCTTATTTGTGAATGTAAGCGGCACCTCATATGGCAATACGTCGGATAATAAGCAGCGTTCTTTTCTATACCGTATATAAATTTTCTTACGCATGCTTTTTCCATACTTGAACTATTTGTTTGAGTTCATTTGCCGAAAAATGACGAAACCGTTTTTTGACAAACCCTTTTGTGAAAGAGAAATCTCCAAGATAAGCTTTAAGTATCGGGTCCGTGATTGTCGCAATTTTTCTATTAAGATGACGATCAATACACCTCAAGCTATCCGTTGAGGTAATCAGACTATTCGTAAAATACACACCAACAGCAGCATTTTTCTTATTATTGAGTAACCGAGTATTACTCGTAAGATATCGAATTCTTTTCACAAGTAATTGCTTAGCAACTTGCTCATTTATTATTTTTAATGATTCGTAAGCATCAAAACACAGTGAAATTCTATCAAAATATTTTTGTTGCTTTGCTTGAGTTAAACTTAAATTTACTTCACCATTTCCATAATTAAATTTGTAGCCTAAATATTCTATTGCATGTGTTTGCCCATTGTTGGAGTATTGAATTTTTGTCTTACTACGGTTTCTGTTAAGTCCATGTTCGTTAATTTGAAGAACTAGAAATCTTCTTAATTCATCAAAAGTACGTTCGGGACTTGGAATGTAAATAATAAAAACATCATCTACATATCTAGAGTAATAAACCACTCCGGGAAACGCTCTCAAGGCTTCATCAAAACGTCGCATGTATAGCTCTACTAGATAAGCACTAAGTCCAACGCCCCTGGGAACTCCGTGCATATCTCCTGATTGAGTATGATACTCTCTCAAAATTCGCTTAATAATTTTTTGGGATGTCTTAGTTAATAATGAATCTTCAGCTATTTGTTTCTGAAGTTTATGACTTGGAATACTCTCATAAAAATCAGAAAAATCTGTCCTGATAATTATTTTTGGGATCTTATCCGATAGCATTTCACGTATTTGACAAACAATTTGATACCTATCACTTTGCTTTACTTTATATAACCGCCTGATGTTGTACTGGAGTTGCTTCAAAGCGAAGTACGCTGCAGCAGTTTTCCCTGCTGAATAAACTTTTTTTTCATTTATTTTGATATTTTGTTTTAACCCAATCCTGAATTTTTTATCGTTTGCTTCTCGACTAATTTTATGGAGATGCTCCATTAACAAATCATTCTTTTCTTCTTTGAGCTTCACCTGCTCAGTACGTAGTGCTCCTAGCTCCAACTCAAAGTTTTCAATATCTCCTCGGGGGCCTAACTTGCGTTTTTCTCGAATAGCTTTAGCCTTAAACTTTAAGTCTTTAGATATTTTTTCAATGTCTTCGAAGAATCTTCCTTCAAGATAAACGCCTCTACGGTTTTCGTAGTCAAATATTTTCCGAAAATTCTTAGCAGAAAATGATTGATCAAACATTAAATGTCACACCTCAGGGATATTTAGTTAAACAAGATACCAGACTATGCTGCGTAGCGGAGTGATAAGCCCCCTGATTTCCATCCAAGCAAATTCACACAATAAACCGCACCCAATGTTCTTCCGATACAATGGCAAGACCAGTTCCTCGTTCCTGGAGTTCGACGGCCTTTTCGATCTTTCTGCCATGGGTGGCATGGATCCAGTCGGAACTGCCGACTAAGCCGATGACCAGGAAACTGGTGTCCCTGGTGGGAGAACTTTTCAGGCTGCCCTTTCGATCCAGAATCAGCGCCTCACATTGCTTTCGAGTCCCGGTCACAAATTTCCCTGTCAAACAGAAAATGCGTCCTTCAAAATCGATTTCAGGATCTGGCGTCGTCAGCGGGAGCGACGTCGACATCGAATTCACATTCTCGCGCAGCGAGGGTTCGCCGGTCAGGTCCATCAGTGTCTGCAGCAGTTCTTTCTGTTCCTCGACATCAAGCACATTGTCTGCCAGCATCTCTTCGATTCGTTTGTAAAGCACATTCGCCGGCCAGTGCTCGGAGATATCCTGATTATTTCTCAGCCAGTTCTGCAGAAACTCCACTTCAAACTGAGTGACTTCCCCATCCGCCAGTACTCCTTTACAGAGCCCAATCAGTTCATCAATCTTTCTGTCATTCAACCGCGCGGCATTAAAAGTCCGGTTGAGCGGTTGCCCCTGCGCGTCTCGATTCATTGTGGCCCCCAATTCTAGATGTATAGTACAGAGAATGAATGTTCAATTGTGAACACCCAGATGCGCAGATTCAAGCGCAAGCATTGATAATTAAGGAAATCAGCCCCCGTAATCGTCTCGACTTCATTTTTGTCACTCGATCAATGAAACAGGGGAGTCTGGACTCTGTCAGTTACCACCAGGAGTACAGGGGGAGATTTAAAGCAGGAGTCGTTTATTTGCCTCCTGTCCCTTTTTATCCTCAATCGTCTTATTCCAGGCTGCGGCCCCACGTCGCCGCAGTCGTCGTCAATGATTGGCCAGGCTTATAAAGCGGAGACGCCTGATCCACCTGAATCCTCTTGTGATTCCTGATCACTCCCCGATGACATAGATATTAAAATCAAACCTCAATCCAGATGGGAAACCACTTCCTGAAGCCGCTCTCTCCGGCTGTTGACCGCTTCCTGTCTCCAGTCACAGTCAAATATTTGATCCACTTGACGAGCGATTTTGCCTGCACGTCGGATGGCAGCCTTTGTCTTATCAATCCGGCGGATCACTTCGTCCTTCGCGACGCGCAGGTCACAGGCCACGACTTGCGGTGACTGATACCAGGAATCTTCTGCAGGTTGCATGCCCACAGACCAGCGGACTGCCGCAAGCCGGATATCAAGCATCAGTAGACTGAAACGAAACTGTAATTGAAGGCTGTTTTTCCCGGGAATCGCCTGTTTGAAGACGTCTAACACCCCGGACAAGCGATCGACAGGGTCTCCGTTTGTTGCATCAAGCAGTCGCGAACGCACCTGTTTTTCGATTGCTTCGTGGACGCGTATCTTATCCGCATATTCCATGGCGACTCGACGTTGCTGCTGTGCATAGTGAAACACGTCCTCGTAACGACCATCAAACAGGGCGAGTTCAGCCTTGCAGTCCGCGAGGTCGGCTCGATATCCCAGACATGTGATCTCGCCATCACGCTCCATGATTTTTACCCAGTCCTCGGCCTGCGGGCGGCGATTCAAGCGCAGGTTCACAAGGCATCCATAAGAAGCAGTTGAGTGAGCGTGGTTCATGGTTCCTGCGCCGCGTTCCGACCACGCCAGCTCAATGGAATTGAGGGCCTTCTCATCCTTGCCCTGATCTTCCAAATACAGATACTCATATAGTCGGAAGTCGGCAACGACTCCATCAAGAGCGCTTCTGGCAAGTCTTTCCAGTTCTCCAAGCCGCGTTTCTAACTGCGTCACATCGGGATTGTAACTCCGCAACAGATCGAAAGTCTGTTCTTTCATCTGGAACAAATACTCATGCAGCGGCGCCTGCCAGGACTCCATCGTAAGCAGCCGATTCAATGCCCCCAACGGTTTACCTGCACGCAGCAGGCATTGCACTTCGAACAAGCCCAATTCGTATGCCAGTTCGTCTTTGCCTGCCTTTTTCGCATCATTGCATGTTTGACCCGCCAGCACTCCCGCTTCTACAAAACGTCCCTGCCTGTAAGCCTCGTACGCATGATCTATCAGTATATATGCTTCCGGTCCCATTGGTGATAACCTTCAATTCAGTGATTTGTGGACGTTATCAAGAAGTATGCTGGCGAAGCCCTGATGTTCATCCAGGCAGTCGGCGAGGTCTTCCTCTGTCACTTCTCGCCAGCGTTCTTCGGTAGGGAATCTGCTCACCAGAGTACGAACCATTAATGCGTCCAGCGTGACTGGCTTAAACAGTTCAACCAGTCTACCGGGTGAGAGAAAACGCTGCCGCGACGAATCCTTGAGCAGCTTCGCGATGTGGACATCATTTTGCATTTCGTGGTCGAGATACTCCACCAGCGGCTTGTCTCCCCGATTGCTGTAGACAACACAGTTCTGATTTCCCGGATCGAAGCGCATGTCCTCTCGCATTACGTGCGTCTCGTCGCGCAGTAACACAGCGGGACGTGAGCGGGGATCAAAGCGAACGGCGCCGGCTTCAAGCATCTGCTGCGGTTGCATGGTCGTAAACTCGACAATAAATGCGTCAGCCCGATTCATCAGCCGACGAATGCCGTCGGTCGATTTCTGTTTCAGGTCACGAGCCAGGAGCAACTCACATTTCCAGCGGTCTTCCACAACGGTGCGGACGGCGTCGATGATCTCGTCAAACTCCGCAGCCTCTGGCATCACCATGAAGATACAGCGGTGCTGTCGCTGCGGATTTTTCGCAGGCACCACATCCAGTTCGGGCTGGTCCCTCTCCGGTTGAAATAACACCGCCTCTGCCATGTCAGCCACGGTTTCCCAGCGTTTCATTAACAACTGATGCATCTGCTGATTCAGAATCTGAGTGTTTTCAGTAGTCAGGAGGTCTTGATTAAAGAGGATTGCGTTGTTGTAGATTCCGCTGAGAATCTCATCGACTTCCGGTTCGCCGAATAACTCCGGATGTTCGGCAATGTCACGAATCAGGCTGTTGTCCGCATTAATGGTGAGCCGCATCGATTCTGCCGTGGTCATCTTGAGCAGTGTCTCCGCCATCTCACGCATACTCTGTGGTGTATTAGGCTGATTCAGTAGATCCTCTGCCTGGTGGTGCATCTCGGAACGCTCGGTTGTGCGAATCAGTGCAGCCAGGTCTGCTGGTTTGAACTTCCGGGCCTCGACACGGATTGATCTGCCTCGGGGCTTAACCACCTGTTCCATGCGTGTTGCCAGACGTTGAAATCGAACCTCTTCCTGATGCTCTTCCAGGTGGCGAAAGATATTCGGGTCATCAATCTGATCGACGCGTATAATTTTAATAGACACGTCTTCGAACTCTGCGTATTTCTCAAGCAGCAACATTTCAAAGGGGCCACTGGCGTCAATCACAAGCGAATTCGCAGATTCCGCCATATTGAAATATTGATTAGCGGAGAACGCCGTTGCAAAACAGGGCAGGGCCTGTGGTCCGGATTCCGATTTAGGCAATGCCGAAAGAATGTCAGGCAGGCGCCGCCAGTAAAATCCGCTGTAGCTCTCCTCATCGATCGCCTTGCCCCCACAATTTGTCCGCCATTCGAGCAGGTTGGCCACGTTGCGGAACAGTTCATCGTATTCGTAGCAGGCTGCCTTGATGCCGAGATCGTGATATTTCAGTATTCTCTGGAAGCGTTGTGGCTCGTCCAGCGAAAGTTCACGCAGCCGTTCAATGATGAGGTGTCCGAATTCTTCTTTGATGCGATCGGTCGTGTCATCGCGCACAAAGTTGTCACGCGCAGCGGTGGGGATGATTGCGGAAGTATTGATCACTCCCCGGACAAACCGAGCCCACGGTGGCAGCAGGTCCGTCGTTTCACACAGAAACATTCTCTGCTGATAAAGCCTCACCCTTCCCGGAGGCTGTTCATGGTTGGGCAGCGAACGTTGGTCGGAAATGTAAAGCACTCCTCGCGTAGGACCAGGATCCTCGATGTCGACATCAATAAGGGCAAGCGCGCTGTCGGGCATGGTCTTTGCCAGATAGACTTGTGTTTCCCGGGCACGCGTCTCTTCGTTCAATCCGTCACAGTCCCAAGGCATAATCATCTGGTTGATCGGTTCGCGGCTGCCGTTTAGATGAATCGGCACTTTCAGCATGTCGGCATATTTACGAATAACATTGTCAACTTCTTCCGGATGGATGACACCTTTGTCCTCTTCCCCTTTAAGAAAGACAGTCACGGTCGTTCCAAATGAGTCCTTACTGACATTGCTTACCGTGTATTCCTGAGTGCCGCTGTTTGACCACTTCCACCCATCGTCGTCGCCAGTCTTTCGTGTTTCGACTTCGACACGCTCGGCCACGATGAACGCTGAAAGAAAGCCGATACCAAACTGACCGACTAATCCGGTGACGTCCCCCTTTTCAAGTCTCGTTGCTCCACGTCCGATGACAGCCAGGTATTCGCCGATGTCGTTCAAGTCCATTCCGAGCCCGTTATCGCGGATAATGAATTGAAGTTCGTCTGGTCGACTTTCGATATCGATCCTTGGTGAAAACGCATCGGATTCACGTGACTGGCGACGAAGGATCCCGTCATGAGCGTTCTGGATGAGTTCACGGATGAAGACGCGTTTTTCGCTATACAGATTCTTGGCCAGCAGTTGTATCAGACCCTGGAAATCGAATTCCATATTGGGCATAGTGTCACCTTCTATCTAAGGTCGAATCGATAGATCAAATTGAATAGATTTAAGGGGAGCCTTAAAGGGGTCAGACCCGAATGGCACTGTCATCTGTCACTTTGTGCGTACGTTGGTC
>TARA_R110000868_G_scaffold9000_10_pt1 | contig 57616 bp, 87 predicted proteins | sample TARA_R110000868 | Tara Oceans TARA_R110000868 (sample SAMEA4397489) | marine metagenome | biome: Polar Biome; feature: [SRF] surface water layer (ENVO:00010504); material: water (ENVO:00002006), including particulate matter (ENVO:01000060) such as... | depth 5 m | reverse complement strand
CACCCTTCAGCTTACGCCAGATCAGGAAGTGTGCAGCAACCTCTTTCACTGTATGAGTCTCTGTTGACACTCCCAGCTTAGACTGCGCTACGAATGCAGCTCTTATAGCAGCAGCCTCAGCCATCCGTTCAGCCTTAGCTGATGCCTTGTCGTCCAATGCGAACTCGTCCACGTTCTCGTCAAACCCGTCAAACTGTGCAAAATCTGGCATGTTACATTCTCTCTCTATTCAATACAAGTATTATACTTCTTTTGATAACATATGTCAACATTATAATGGTCGATCCTCTCACTTATAACCTCCCCACCTCAACCACGCATACTGAGGTTTCTGACAAAATTGTCCTATCTCATCAAAACCCAACAGAATGCTCCCGTCTAAAGGATCGGTACCTGCTTCATACTCAACTAGGTTCCAACCCGCTTTAAACGACTTGACTTCTTTGATATCTCCAATAAGACGAACTTGCATAATATATTCTCTCTCTATTCAATATGCGTATATTATCCCTCCATTCCGCCCTCAGGACAACAGGGGATACAAAATAAATTGAAAATAATTACGAGAGAATGCGGCCTCTAGCCCCCCACAGTCTATGCGCATTTGAACGATACGCTGAGAAGGGATGGATTCACACTGCGAGTTCTGCGGTCAATCTGGTGCCGACTGCTCTCCTTGAAATTTTTTTTAAATTCACGTATAAGAGATCCCACCGCATCCTATTGAATCCAATGTTATCCTATTGTCAACAACATTAACCTATTTTTTCCGATGTTTTCTTCTCATGCTCAAAATCGTGCTAGAATCTGTCACCAATACTCGAAATCGTGCTATAATGTGTCGTCAATGCGGGATTCCGTGGTCAATCATGGCTTTTGGCAGTGAAAACCAAGGCAATTTGGGCTGAGTGCAAAGAATAGGCGAAAATAAACATCTACTTTTTCGGCTCAACCAAAGTGACGTTCAACCCTTCTGGCCCTAGGGAATACAATGCCTTATTCGTTATTAATGTATGACCTACGAATGATAACACCTTCTCTCCCTTTACTGATCTCTCTATGTACCCTTTGACTGCTGTAAGGCTACTCCAGTGCATCTCTTGTATTGTCTTTGTCTTCTTTACCCTTTTCTTCATCATCTTGGTGTTTCTCTTTTTTATTGAAGATTCGGTCGTAGTTATCGCTGTATGCTTTTTGGTCCTCTTTACTTCTTCGTTGAGATCCTTTGCCGCCATGCCATTTGGTTGTCATCTGATCCCCTTCTTGAATATTAGATCATCAGTTGATTGAGTTGGTTTCACGATGTTGGTTGCTCGACCACAATACGCGTATCCATACGACTGCATCGTTTTGATTACATTAGCTGTCTGAGCTTCATAGTACTCACCCTTATCCCAACACTCAACAAATACTACACACGGATTAACAGCTGACTTCAATGTGTTCTTCGCCCCATACAATACATGGAGCTCATGACCCTCTACATCAATCTTGACACACGTTGGATTCGAGATGTTGTAGTCATCAAGAGGCACAACATCAACTTGCCTCACAAATCTGTCCTTGTACTGAACCTGATTGATTGATACACCACTCAACATCGTGTGCGATGGCACTACCCCTATTTGGATACTGCGAACTCGGTCACTAACTCCTGTTGGATGAACTGTCACATGAGAATGATTGTCAACGTTCAACCTCAAACAATCTCGAACCTCATCAATCACCTCAAAGCACTCGACCCTGTCAAACAACTTCGCAACCCTGTTCGTCACAATCCCATAGCTCGCACCAACGTCAATCAACACCTTCGGCCAATCACCTGGACCGTCCTTGCTGTAATTCGCATGCTTCTCAATCGCATGACAGATGTTCTTTGTCATCGCAAAGTCAACAACATCCTTCGGATGATCCATGTACCTAACATGCTCTTCATTGTTGAGGTACGTTCCCATCTTGTCATCATCTGTGATCCACCAATTACCAACTTTACGCATCAAGCGACCTTTCAACTGGTTCATCATAGTTCAACAACGTGATCGCACGCGAGTAATTACTCATCAACGTCCCACTTCGTTCCTCACTGTAGTTCTGATCAACCAACCACACTTCCTCCCTCGTGACAATCGCCTCAAACCTCTTGCGATCGTCTTCAGCAGTAGAGAACACATACAGCTCATCATTAGGACGATCATTCGACCCATTACTATACGTCCAACTAAACATACAACTTCTCTCCACTCAAAATTGATCTGTCAAGGTAAAGATCCTCACGACGATTCTCAACAATATCCATCACCGCAAAGAAGTCCCTTGAACAATGACCACCAATGCTCCATTTCGTCACAACCTCGTCATCCTTGTCCCGTGCGAAATACCAATCATACACAGTGAAAACCCCACTGTCCTCTTCGTCATTAGTCCAACTAAATGCCCACTCAGTGCTCGTCTTGTCAAATCGACCCTCTGCATGAGCACGACCAAACAATTCACACATCTGATTGTAGCTGAGATGCAACACCCCTACATTAGAAGTTCCATTGATTCGACCATCAAACTGATCTATCGCTTCGAAATGTGTCATCATCATTTGCTCTCTTCCTCTTGATCAATTTTGTTACCATAATAGTCATGCGTTCCCGCCCTCTCATTCTTACGTCTTTGATCGATCATTAACGTGCTCTCCCAAAGGATCCAAAGAAGGATCGCCGTCACAATCACCGCAAACACCACTTGAACTACTATCATGCACATTCCCCTTGATTTCAGATTAAATTATCTCTCATTTACCCGACAATGTCAACAGCTGTTACCATCCGCGCAAAGTTGTTGATCAAAAGCAATAGCCCAATCCCGTTGACCAAGATCAATGCACGATCCTTCCACATGACGCTAACGACCAGCCACAAGCCAACTCCAAAGATCGAGATGGCAAGGTCGTAATGAACAAGCTGAGGAATCCCTCTGATCCCCATTGCAATCAACACAGAGATGCTAGCAATCCACTTGAGATACCAGTCCAATGTGTACTTTGGTGTCGCACTCTTGAAGATTCGGGTTGAGTGCTCGAGCTCTTGCTCTGTGAACTTCTTCTTGTCTGTCATCCTTGAGCTACCCAGGATTTGAACATAGCTGTTGCCTCAGCTTCCAATCCAGCGGCCGCACACTTCTGCCTCAACAATCTAATAGCTTGGCTCTCATTTTTTCCTTTTGTCCATGCACGATGATCATCCGAATACTGGTATGTCCAATCATGCGTACGCAACAACCCTTCTAACTCAACAAGCAACTCAGACATGCTTACAACTCCTGCGAAATTTGAATCCAGGACACGTACACGTTCCATTATCGACAATGTACTCCTGACCTTTACTACCATGAACAATCACAGCCGTTGCACTGAGCTTAACATCAGCATCCTCATATTGGCCGAGCTTGACAAATGTACGCTTACTCTTGCTGAATCCTTTTCTTGGAATAGAATAGCGAGTCAAACCAAACTGATTCTCATACGCAACGAGCTGTTCACTCGCGTTAATATGATAAATTCCATTGTGAGGATTACAATCCTGCCAAACAGTCGTTTCTTGAAGTATCTGAATCATTAGATCGATGCTCCGAAGAATAGCATTGCTGCCATCGATGTACCAAACGCGATGATCACCACAACTTCGACTACAAAGTCAAAATAGTTCTTTTTGGTCAATCGTGGTGCGTCTTTGCTATCGCGCAGATTTCGTGGTTTGTATGGATAATTGGTCATTCTCGGTCTTCCTCTTTAATATGCCCCCATTATATACGAATGTCACCGTGATGGCAACAGGGGAACAAAAATAAATTGAAAATAATTACGAGAGAATGCGGGCTTCAGGAGGGGCGGCCTTTGTATATGGTAAAATACCAATAGATTTACCTATTGTATTGTCCAAATCGACCATTGGGATGGAGTTTTGTTGATATTCTAGCAATTGTGCCTTAGGACTAAAGTAGTATTTTTCCCTAAACCACACGTCAATGCAGTCTGCTACGTTAACTGCTTTGCGGAATAGTATCCGATGGAGGTGCCTGAGGTTCAAAATAGTCCCTCTTCAGTTAATACGAGGAAATCAAATCCGTGCTTGTCACAATACCGACGAGCTTCAACCCACTTAGCTCGGTTCTGTTGCCACGACTTCTGATATGCAGGCTTAATCTCAATTATTTTCTCAACAATGCGGCCTGTGCTATCGATCATTCGGATCCAGAAGTCAGGATAGTACGATCTTTCCTCGCGATTATAAAGATATGGAATGATAATCTCTTCGCTACTCCATTCGAGTACGTGAGGATGCTTGTCGCAGTACATCATGAACAATCGTTCCCAGCTGCTGCGCCATATAATGCGATCGGCATTGCCGTGATACTTGTCTCGGTACTTGCAAGAAAATCTGCCTTTAAAGTGACTGCGGCTCATAATATGTTAACACTTTCCTGAAGGCATCAATATGATCTTGACATTCCTTCATGTCGACTACAGGGTTATGGTGGAATAAAGCAATAATTGAACGTCCTGTTCGTCGATCTTCCATCTGTTGTTCAAACTCATTTAACGCACGGTTGAGACTCTCAACAACGATATGGTCCTCCTGATCAGGTGTAACTTCTATCATCATCGTATGGAGCTCCTACAACTCTTTATTTGTAATGCATTCTCCGAACGTATCAAACATTCGTTGAAACTTGATGTCGTATAGGTCTTTCAACCCACCCATCAGATTCATAATCTTATCAGCATGTTCACCTTTCATGCCGGTAAAGAACTTATCGTCACCGAAGTACTTATAGAGAAGATCAATATCATCGACCACTGCCCAACATTGCATTATCTCATGTTCTAAATCGAACCTGTCCTTACCAAACTTTAGTTTAGGTGTATATGGTTCACTTGCAATGGTATTTAGTTCCACAGCGTCTTCTCCTAATACAAAGTTGATATATCCAGAATTATCACGGCATCGATACTCTATACTACCATCAGGTCCCCTCAGAGCGCCAGAATATTCTATCGTATCTCCAACTCGACTAGCATACCACTTCTTTGAATCATTACATTTTAAAATTTTAATCATCTTCACTGGGGTTCTTTCCATATTATACTCTGTCTTCTTCATTAGGTATGCTATATCCTATCCCACGAAGGAAATTGATCATAGCTTGTACATGCTCATTCCAATGTCCATCACCGTCGTGCTCATGGGTTATCTTTGTTATACCATCATCGTAACTTATTGTTATCTTACTCACTGTCCCAATCTCCAAATACAGATGGTGCTAGTTGTTGTGCTTCTTCCATGTGGTATTCACCAGGGTAATGCTTTAGACAACGATATGCTTCTTTACGTACAGCACTCGGTACCTTAGGTGTTTTCTTTGGATCCATTAAAGCAACTAGGAATTGTCTAGTATAGTTAATAGCATTCCTTCGTTCATTAGGCATCGTCATCAGAATTCTCCACTTCAGACTCTTTTATTGCACGTAGTTGAGCTGACGATAACTTCAACCCTCGTTCAATCACCTCATCGAAAGTACTAACGCCTCCTAGTAGACACTTATCTAAGTTTAAGCGTACATGACGATGAAACGGATTAGGTCTCGGTTTAAGACCTCTCGCATAGATTAGATCAGGAAACAATGCCCAATCAGTAATCATCTCAAAGTTATTATCGTACCCGAACTTACGGCGGAACCGCTCTACAACCTTCCAGTTGATGGTATTGATAGCTTTAAGTTGGTTCAGGTCATCCTGACCCAGATCTTCAACTAACGACTGCATCAGTATCACATAACATAATATTAGCAGCTAGTTGATCGAGGCGTGTTGGATGTATAATAGATCCAATCTGCTCGTAAAATATGTCTTGCTTCGCTTTGTGTTTAAAACTATCGACCATCTCAGTCAATATTGTCTTCTTAGCGGTTGTTGAAGAGGCGGCCCATACAGCTTGAGCTTGTTTTTCTAAGTTGTTCATAAACGTTCTCCAGATAAGTTAACAAGTTATGGATACATTATCACTGATACTTAGCAAAAAGTCAACTGTCTTAATCAACATTCCATGTTAGCTGATTTTCTACCGCATCTTGCGCGCATTGTATGTAGTCCTGATCACCTTCATCCAGTACAGGCCAGAACTTACTCACAGAATCAATGTGCAATGTAACGAATAGTTTGTCTGTAAGATGCACATTTCGTTCCATCATATCCTGAAGATCATCCATCCGTTGGTTTATCTTCTCTCTAAGTTTCACATACGATCCTTTAAATCTTCTACCACGTCTTCCATGTAAGCCCAGACGCCAGATCTTATTAGAACGCTGAACACCGCAAATATTCCAATCCATACCAACGGATAGTATAAAATTAAGTGCGCTGCATATACTATAAAGGAGAACAACAAGATCTCCATCACGCTTTGTTTGATTTTAAACATCCACTTCTCTTTCACTTAACGAACTCCTCCAAAATTTTGCTAAATAATAGCTGTCGATTACATCTGATGATGGATTCCACTGCTTCTCTGTCATTCCAAGCCTTGCTTTTATATCATGGCCCGTCTCTGTAATAAATGCCTGCTCCATCATATCCTTCTTTGCATTGCCTTTACCTGTAGCAAATTTCTTGAGGACGGTTGGAGGTACTGTTACAAAAGGTATTATACTACGTCTTAATTTATATTTCAACAGGCCAAAGTTTTCTCCTATTTGAAAGGTTCTGCCTGTTGATGCGAACGAGTAGTCTTCAAGCACTACCATGTCGATCTTATTCCAATCGCCGAGTACCTTACGAACAGCCCATTCAGATATTACATCAAACCTGTTTGTGTCATCGATCCAAGGAGGCATAAGATGGCCAGTGATTGAAACTGAATCAAACTCCACACACATCTCAAACTTCTTCATAGTTGTTAGGTAGTGAAATTCTAGACCAGTATGATCCGATATGCATATGCATGGGGACGTCATTGAGTAATCTATACCAACGACTACTGGAATAGTGTTCATTGGGCTCTCGGGACGTAATCTTTCGGGAGATTGTCCTTAGGAATCCACATTGATTCCTTTTGATAACTAAACCATCCGGTAGCTATCCACTTCGTCCCCACTAAGTTTGCAGCTGCTCTATGGTTATGAGTGTATGATGCTGGCCAAATTAATAACTTACCTGCTTCTGGCTTGACTGCTAGTTCTTGGTGCATAAATTCAGTGTTGCCTCCTTCAAAATCTTCATTGAGGTACATCATCCATACCGCAAACCTTTCTGGAGAACCAGGCCCAGTTCCTTGCTCAAAATGCCAATCACAATACCCACCATTTGTTATAGATTTTTGTACTTTGATCCCCTGACAGAATAACTCGTGAAAACGCCCAGTAAACCCATCCAAACCATACGCTGAGCAATAATGTTCCCAACAAGGAATCAATCTCTCGACAATCTTACGGCCAACTTCAATTGTTGGAGCCTTATCCTGAACAAACATAGCCAGATCTTTACGACCAGGCCTGTTCTCAGTATGTAATAACTCTGGACTATTAGTAAATACTTTGTCGAGATGTCGCACTGTTACTTCACATTCTTCTTTAGTGAATACATTGTCCCACATGCCAATAAAACTATCGTTAGTAGTTGTCCCAACCTTCTTCATAACAATCCTCAGTCAGCGACAAGTCCTTGTCTAACTTCTCTCCACAGAGCACACAGTACTGCACATCCGCAATAGTAGTGATGTCTGGATTAATTAATACATTAAACTCACCGTGGCAGTTGTCACAGTAAAAGTCCTCGTTTGTTGCATCACTCATGGCTTACCTCTCTACAATACAAACTCTTGTTCAACCTTTTTCTGCATTACTATTGAAAGTCTTAGCGTCCAGGTCTCTCGATACTTATACAACTCTTGTTGCAGCCTTGAGTGCGTGTAGGGCATTGACATTGGTATTGGTCTAATAGCATTGCTTTGCTCATCTCCAACAGTACAGTATCTAATGTCGTAAGCGTTAGCCTCAGCAAATCGGATCCAGAAGTTTGGAGTGAATACGTGATTGACACACGATATTCCAATTGGTACGTTCGTAAAGAAGTAACCGCCTGGCTTAACTAATTTGTGCGTCTTCTTTAACGACTCTGTTAAATCCATCTGCTCTTCGAGCCACACTTGATTCACTACCCAATCATATTGCATTTTAGGCTCATCTGCCCAATCGATAAGTTGGACGTACGAAGATGCTCCAGACTTAATCCATAACTCTTGAGCACTAGAGCAATGAGTAATTTTAGCATTGCGTGATTTAAGGTAAGGTAATAGGGAGTCATTCCAGCCGTTCCTACCCATCTCACATACATTACCACGTACCCACTTCTTATCAACGCAGTGTTGAACAGAATCGACCATCATTCTAGTGTACATTTATCTTACTCCTCCATCCGTCAATATATTCCATTACATTGTGCGTGTATACACCATAGGGATCTTCACAAAAAGTTTTTTGTGCTTCACCTGGCTTATCAAACAAATGCACCTTGTTCCACTGAAACTGTGTTGCTATGCTTAGTATTGATTTAGGATCTGATCTACCAAAATGAACTTCTGACATCGTTCCATCTAATACCTTAGGGTCTCTTAGCATCAGTAGCATATTGTCAACAACATCAACAACATGAGTGAAGTCTCTCTGTTTTGCTCCGTTACCAAAGATTTCAAGAGGCTGGCCTTGTTCGATGCATTGTTTAAATCTCCGTATGACTGTGCTGTATGGACCGTAATTTGCTTCTCTTGGTCCGTACACAGAGTAATAGAACATGCTAGTAACCTGAACGCCATAAGCAGTTTGATACATATCTAACACCATATCAGCCATCACCTTGCTTAGCGTGTATGGATTATCTATTGTATCTTCCAGGTATTTGATAGAACTGCTTTGAGCAAAGAATACGTGCGCACTGTGTGCCATAGCAATATCACACACAGCTGTGGTTGAGGTTACATTATTGTCAATGGTTTCACGAGGGAATTCAATTGCACGGCGTACACGAGGAGTGTTGGCTAGATGGAATATGTAATCAAATGGTTGGCCTGATGACAACCCCTCAACTAATCCAGGGCTCTGGAGGCTTTCGAACACGTATTGAACGTTTCCCCCATCACATAGAGGAATATCCTCCCCTCCACTGTCATTGTGCACTCTCAGATCATCTACAACAACGATACTGCTCTGGGGATATTGGAGTTGTAATGCTTCTACAAGATGGGACCCAATAAACCCACATCCGCCAGTCACTAGTATTCTCATTTTTTCACTCTTCGCTATCATTCATCTCACTTTCACATATATTAGCACATTCTGTGCAGTATTTAGCTGGGAACTCAATCACCCCTTCACTACACGTAGCCTTATACACTATAGTCTCTAACTGATCGAACATTTCAAGACAACGATCGCACGCTTGTTTAATTTTGCTCATATTAGTTAAGCCAACACAATCCCGCTAGTAGCTTGACGATAGCCTTTCATGACGTCATCGTTCGTTGGTGTAACAAATACGTAATTCTTAAAGATTACAGATGGTGGGTCTTGGATGCCAGTAATAGCAATTCCTTTAGCGAACCCCATACCTTTCTCACCTTGAACTAACATTCTAGGATCTTCAATCTCTAGACCTGCCTCTGTATTCTCTACAAACTTGCCAATAAACTCACCTACACCACAAATAACTGTTACAACATCATTCTTTTTCATAATAATTCCTAAATTTTAAATTTATAACGAGAACCCTTTAAAGGTATCCCCATCTACGTCTTTCTTAACACCACCTACAATATAGCTCGAAATCTGAGCTTCTTGAGGAGCTACCTGAACAGACCCTCCAGAAATCCATTTCTGTGTCCAAGGTAATGGGTTTGCCTGGCCAGGAGAGTACGGCGACTTAACATTCGCTGCCAGCATTCTCTTATGACCAATCCATTCCACATATTGTTGAAGCAGTTCAGCATTCAAGCCAATCATACTTCCATCTTTAAACAGATAATTAGCCCAGGCTTTTTCCTGCTCAACTACTGTTGTGAAGATTTCCACCACTTCACCGCGTGTTTCCTCAGCTATTTTCGCGAAATCAGCGTCTTCTTTGACGAGAATCTTCAAAATATGCTGTGTTGACGCTAGATGTGTGTTTTCATCTCGAGCGATGAATCGGATAATCTTAGCGTTACCTTCCATCTTCTTGAGTTCAGCAAATGCCCATGAGCATGCAAATGATACGTAGAAGCGAATTCCTTCTAACGCGTTAACACTATTCATACACAACCACAATAGCTTCTTATGATAATATTGGTCGTATGCTGGATCGTTAGCAAGATACACTTCATTAGTGTACTGTATCAGTCTATCGTAGTATACAGTAATATCTTCGCAACAGTCAACGATTGGTTGTATATCCATTATCCCATCAAACACAACAGAAGGGTCGCTATAGATATTCCGGATTATATGCGTATATGAACGCGAATGAATCGTTTCAAAGAATGCCCACGTCTCAATCCACGTCTCTAACTCCGGAAGTGATACAAGCGGTAGAAAGGCTAGGTTGGGAGCTCTTCCTTGCACGGAATCTAATACAATCTGTCTCTTGAGATTAGATGTGAAGATATGCTTCTCTGAATCTGTTAGGTCAGCAAAGTCTTTCGAATCCCTCAAGATATCAACTTCCTGTGGCAACCAAAAGAACCCCAACTGTTTTTCAGTAATCTTATCTATCGTAGGATACTTAACCTGATCGTACCTAGAAATTGAAACGTTACCATCTAAGAAACATTTTCTCTGAGTGTGGTGCTTTGGGTTTGTAGTCAGTGCTCGCATTATAGTTTACTTCCGTTCATATGGTGCATGACTCGCACTCACCTTCATCTTGAATGTCGCCTGGAGCAAGCTCAGGCATATCCTCATCAGAAGAGCCGTCATTGGTATTAAAGTAATAGAGTTGCTTTCCACCATGACGATAGAAATATATAAGATCTTGCAACAATACGCTCATAGGGATCTTCTCATCTTCATAGAACTTAGGGTTATATGAAGTGTTAACCGATATCCCTTGGTCAATCCATTTCTGCAAAACTGCACAGATTGACAAGTACCCTTGAGGCGACTCCTGATCCCACAACAACTCATATTTGTTCTTGAGTTTCTGAATTTGCGGAACCACTTGCTTGAGAACACCATCCTTTGACTGCTTAACAGATACTAGAGAACGAGGAGGTTCAATTCCGTTGGTTGCATTAGAAATCTGTGAAGATGTCTCAGAAGGCATCAAAGCCATCAATGTACTGTTACGTATGCCATAGGTCTGTAACTGATTGCGTAATTCTTCCCAAGGCATTCTCTCTACAGGAGCAACTAGTTGATCGACCTCTCGTTTATATGTGTCTAGAGGCAGCACACCGAAATGATATTTAGTCTCGATAGATTTACCACATGCACCAGAATGTCGAGCGAGATCAGCGGAAGACTTAATCAAATAGTATGACCATGCCTCTGTCCACTCATCAATCATCTCAAGGTTAGGCTTACTGTAGGTCATATCGTGCTTAGCCATCCAGTACGCAAAGTTAATGATACCAATCCCTAGCGGTCTGCGATTCATAGTTGATAACTGAGCTGCGATCACAGGATACTCTTGATAGTCCAGCAGTTCATCCAAAGCACTAACTAACAATCGACATGGCCGCTCAAAATCTGCGGGAGTCTTAATCATTCCCCAGTTTACAGCACCCAGTGTGCACAAGCTGATCTCGCCATCTGGGTCGTCGATGTTCTTTAACGGCTTAGTTGGAAGATCTATCTCACAACATAAGTTTGACTGTCTGATAGGAGCTAGGTCTTTAATGAACGATCCATGATCGTTTGCATGATCAACATTCATCAAATAAATGCGGCCAGTATCCTTACGCTCTTGCATGAAAGACGAGAACAAATCGATAGCGCTAACTTTCTTCTTACGGATACTTGTTTTACGCTCTGCAGCTTCGTACAATGTTCTAAACTTATCAACGTCGGTGAAGAACGGATCGTATAGCTCTGGTACATCAGAAGGCGAGAATAAGGTTATATCGCCACCAGTCAACAAACGCTCGTAAAACACTTTATTAAACTGCACCCCATAGTCAAGATGACGGATGCGCGTATCTTCTGTTCCTTTGCTATTCTTTAGCACTAACAGCTCTTCAACCTCTAAGTGCCAAATTGGATAATACAGGGTTGCTGCACCTCCACGAACGCCCCCTTGACTACATGATCGAACAGCAGACTGGAAATGTTTGTAGAAAGGAATCACACCAGTGTGAGTTGCATGACCGCCATTGATACTAGATCCTAAGGCTCGAATCTTACCTGCACCAAGTCCAATACCAGCACGCTTTGAGACGTATTTAACCACGGCAGAAGCCGCTGCATTGATGCTCTCCAATGAATCGTCAGACTCGATCAGAACACACGATGAGAACTGTCTCACAGCGGTTCTAACACCGGCCATCACAGGAGTTGGTAGAGAGATCTCAAACTTACTAACGCTCTCATAGAAGTCTCTTACCCACGTCATACGTGCAGCAGGTTCATACCTGTGAAACAACGTAGCTCCGATCAACATCAATGCTGACTGAGGGGTCTCGTAGATAGTTTTAGTGAATCTATCTTGGACCAAATATTTGCTTCGGAACTGTTCCATAGCTGCATACGTGTAGTTATCATCTCTCTCATGGACTATCCACGAATCCATAGTAGCGTACTCTTCTTGCGTGTACCAATCTAATAGCTGAGGATCGTACATGCGATGGCCAATGTTACGCACTACTAGATCGTATAATGGAATTGGATCGAACTCACCATATACTTGTTTGCGTAGATGATACGATATCAAGCGGCCAGCTACGATTTGATAGTTTGGGGTTTCCTCTGAGATCAAATCAGCTGCGGCCTTAATCATAGTCTCTTGAATGTCTGACGACGTTATCCCATTATGAAAAGAGATTTGTGACGTCAGCTCTACTTGAGAGGGCGATACACCAGTCAGACCTTCGCACGCATGAAACACTACTTTATGAAGTTTATCTAGATTGAGAGGTTCTTTGCTCCCATCCATTTTTGTTACTTGAATCATTGGAAACCCTTTTACGTTGTTATACTAAGCCAGCTTTTGCTAAGGTCATATTAACACGTCCAGATTCAATAAGAATCCGTCTATTAACCATATGTTGTGCTTGCACATCATCTTTAGACTCTCCAAAGTAAGGTACGCAGTGATGAGCTTCCATTAGCATTTTTGTGGCTGGTCTCCAGGCATCTTTTTCTGCATCATATACATCGAAGTCGCCTAAAATACGTCCAAACTTACCTTTTGCATCTTCACCCTTAACAACTTGAGTCTTCAATACAGCTGTCTTACCTAGCAAATGTTTGAGACACTCTTTTGCAGCAAGGCCAAATACTTTCTCTACTTTATCACTGGTGCGCGACTCAGGAGTATCAATTCCCATCATACGAACGCGTTCACCACGTAACCATACACCAAACCCTAGGTCAATGTCAACATCTACTGTGTCGCCATCGATAACTCTTACAATATTAACTCTATATTCGTACATAACTAGGCTATTCCCCTGTTTTAATTAATGGATACACCTGAGAAATTGCTTCTGCAATAGCTATTGCGATTTCCCGATGTTCTAATTGTGTTTCTACTCCTTCACGGAGTTCAATGTAATGGATCCAACTACGTAGGGTGCCGTTAACATACAACCTCGACATTGTGTTACCTTCTGGCAGAACCACTCTAGCTTGTTCTTTAGCGATACCATTGTCGACAGCAAAGTTATACGCCTCTAGAGCTGTGTCTATGACCTTCTGTTGCAAGTCTGCCCATGCATGTTGTAATAAGCCATCGTCAGTCTTAACGCTATTCTGTCTGTTCTTAGGGTCTTGCATACGAGCTTCACGTATCTCGAACGATAAGTCTCTAGTAGGATCTGCATAACGTTGGCTGAATTCCTGAAACGAGAACGATCGATGACGTAGTATCTGTCTTCCAATATCGCGAGTCGTTTCAATCTCTACACATATATTTACCATCTCAAATGGAGAGAAGTGTTTGTGCTTGATCAGGTATTTGATAAGTTTGTTATTAGTCGCTTTATTGTCTTGGTTGGAGGGGTTAGATACTCTAGCACAGTATGCTACCAGGTCCTCGATACCAGACAAATCTTCATTATCATGTGCGCGTGAGTAGCTCACAAGCCTTACATTCATTATTTACTCCATATACTCATTGCTAGTTTAGCTTTTAAGCCATTAAATGTGTTTGTATCTATTATCTGTTGAATCTCTGGACCAGACATTCCATTCATTACCATATCATTTATGTCTTTATGTTTTACGTGTGCTGGCCACACACAAACGTCATACCCAGACTGAATCGCTTTTTCCATAGCCACTTTGGTGCTACTATTTCTTGGTTCATTATCCAAAACAATTGTAACAGGCATTTGATTAAAGTGTCCCTTTATCAACCCCCAATGCAAACTACCAACAGCTACTGAGTTCATTAGAAACAACGAATCAAACTGTCCTTCGACTACATAAACTCTCTTATCAAAATTAATTGTATCCAACCCATACAAGAACCCGCAATCGTCTTTGTCCCAACTAGCTTTAATGTATCTACCAATCGATTTACCTTCTGGAAGAATCGATCTCAATATAGCACCAAAACATCTATTATCTTTCGATATCAATGGTAATAGTATTCTTGGATCACGTGACACATCCCTTTCGGGGAAACTACCAGGGCACCAATCACGAGCCCATTGATAACCATTATCAACATAGTATAATTTATACTGAAGGTGACTAGGAATGAGTCTACTATCTATGTATTTTTTTGCAGGGTGTGTATGATGAAGCTGTGATATCTTCTTGATACCTTTTAACGGTTGTCGGCCTAATCTCTTCTTTGGAGATGTAGCAAAGTCTGTAGTATCCACAGCAGGAGTAACTGTTACTTGATGTCCTTTTTCCTTCAGACATTCTAGCCTATACTCATTAGCTAAAGCAGGGTTTTGATCTCTCAGAAATACATCGAACGATCTAGAAATATTACAGTTGTGACAATAGAAGTAGTACTTCTGATCTTTAGGCATCAAGTAACCTCTCGTCTTTGTAGTATTTTTACGAGAGTCGCCACAATACGGACAACGGAAGTTGAGCGTTTGTTGTTTTTCTGTTACGAGGAGTAGTTGACTTGAAACTAGTCGCGCGTATTTTTGATCAATCCATAATGCCATGTGGTAGATTATACGTGGCTGCGCGACTAAAGTCAACAATTACATAGGGATGTTTGACATTATAAATGTTATAATAGCAGCCATTGCTGAAGACGCGCCTATTACTTGCCAGCGCCATTGATTTATTTTAGCTATTTCGTCACGAATGTTCATTGACTCTCTATTCATGTCGTCACGCAGGTTAGATACTCTATTGTGTACTGCATCCACTTGAATAAATGAACGCTCAATTATATTATCAGTCTGATCTAACCTAGTTTCGTGGACCGCAAGGATCTGCTTGATGTCAGAAGACACGTCGGCTAATTTAATAATCGCCATGTCTAATTTATCAATCACTCTATATACTGGATCTAATGGTTCTGGGGCCACAGGATTCGTCCTTATTTTTTGATAAGTGCACTCAATGCATCTATCTGACTTTGTAAATCCTTGGCTCCTCCAGGACTCACTGGAGGATGCGAAAGAGCTTCTAATTGCAATATCCTATCCCTAAGGTTGGGAAATTGTTCTAACCATGCTTCTTCACGCTTTGCAATCTCAATGTGATATTTATCTGCTACGTACTCTAGAAAAGTGTCTAGTTTGTCTTGAAACCAAACGCCAACTTTAGTATTCTTGAACCAGGCATAAAATGAACTACCAACAACAGATCCTAATATACTCTTTAACAAAAACCAATACATTATAACTCCTTGCTCTGTTCTAGGTATTTAGCATACTTGGCGATGTCATGATCACGCGCCCCATCGAAAAATTCAAACTTCTTCAACGCTGCCCATAAACCTTTTAGACCGTCTATAAAGTCGATCCATTTAGAATATATGCCAGTATAGTGACCTTGGAAGTTAATGTACTGAATCTCTCCATGATGCTTGAAGAATACCGGAGGTGGTACTCGAGTTACGATGTCGTTGTTGTTAACACATCTGTAGTGCTCGAAGGTAGCTTTCTGAACGAACGTCTTATTCCCTACACGTGGACAACCATATGTGTACGCTTTTGAAACAACACTTTCATTTCTAGCACACCAGATAACAGTCATAGCACCTCCTAGACTGTGGCCGCATGCAATGACTTCCTTTTGGTCTTTGCCTTCTAAAAATGCAGCTATCTCTGCTTCTACTTTATTCACTTCCTCTGCAAATCCTTGGTGAACTTTACCTTCGCCTTGCTTTTGCTCTGTTGGCCAAAAGCGTAAGTCAGCTGCGACATCACCAAATTCTGTTGGCTGCGTGCCTCTAAAGCAAACCACTACAGTAGTTTTGTTACTAACACAATACACCTGAGCGCCATCAATGTCAATCAATTTACTTTTAGTAAACCCTAAGTTCTTATACTCAGCCTTACCTTCTTTTTCTGGAAGGTATGCGTGTTTTGCGCACTCTGCGTAAAAATGCAAATCATTAACATTACAGCTCATTTGGTGGATCTCCTTCTGGTTCTGGTGGTTTAGTAGTAACAGTCTTGTAGTATACTATTACTTCTCCTAACTGGTTAATGTACCTTTTTAGTTCTTGAGTGTTGAATGCCATTAATTCGTAATCTGCAATGCTAAGACCTACAAACACAACGTCTCCGCCATGCCTCTTTTTAATGTCATCTAAGAACCTGTCAAAGTATGTATACCCTTCTGGGAATTGGGTTTCGCGGCCGAGTTTACAATCAGTTACGCCTTCTTCATTCTTTAAACAAGGTTCTACAATCTTAGCGTCAGATACCACATAAAACTTAGGCTCTTTCAGATCTATAGGTCTAGGCAGTACGGGTTGAACTATATCAATTTGCACAGGCTTGGTTATAATCTGTACTTGTCTTGGTTCTGGAGGGTCAGAAAAGAGCTTGGAGAGCGTAGAACAACCACTAATCGTTAAGGTTAGAAATACGAATGCTATCATTCTCGATACCATCGAACACCTCCTTAGTCGCTTTGTTGATTTTCGCTTCTATTAATCCAGGCTTTGCACTGGCTAATTGTGCTATGTTATGTCTTCTGAATATATCTAAGTATTCGTTCATCTGGGACTCATATTGTTGGTTCTGTTTGCTCATCACGCTCATAGACTGAGTTGTTATTTCTAGGTGTTGAGTAACTGCCGCGATAGCAGCTTTCTGCTCAGCATCTCTCAACTCTTGTGCAATAATTAAACTTGCCTGTTCTTCTAACTTAACCTGCATAGGTACGACAGACAGCTTGTAGTACATGAACCCTGTCATGCCCATTGAGATTAATATACCTAATAGTAGTTTACTTAGCATTGGATTTCAACCATTGTTTAGCGACACGATTGCTTGGGGCCTCTTTAGACCATCCCTTAACAAATTTATAAGCTCTCATTGTGGCTTTGTCTACATTAGCTTCATCAGAGTTGTCGACGATAATTAATCTAGCCCCAAAAATAGACTGGAACTTACCTATGTTATTCTGGACTTCCTTCCACATTTTCGTCACAACATCGTCCGTTAAAGATCGATCCCGCTCAGCATTTCGTCTCAGTGTCGACTCGAGATCAGCGTTCACGAAAATCATCATTGTGTCGTATCCCTGACTCTCTAGTTGTTTTTTTTGACTGGAGATCTTACTAAAGTCTTTACCTGTACCATCAATCACTAGCCCCAGACGTCCACGTAGATAACTTGTTTGCATATTTTTTGTCAGGGCCTTTGATCTGTCGCGAATCTGTTGACCAATAGGACTGAAGATATTCTGTGGAGTTGGCTCTAAGTCAGCTTTAGCTAAAGCTCGCTCATAAGCAACATCAGAATTAACTAACTTGAATCCAAGCGACATCAACGAGGTTTTTCCGACAACAAACGACTTGCCAGAGCCAGGGCCGCCTGCCATGAACACAGCCTTGAATATAGAAGGATCGTTGACCCCTTCAGATAGTTGTGTGTACTCTGCAAAGTTAAGCCTCACTACTTGACTCCTTTGCGCGTCCATATTTGGAATTGCTTATTGATGGTGTCAGCTTCCTTGCTATTCTTCTTCCTGTAACTACTCTTTGCGGATCCAGGCATTTTTACGTCATCTGGTCCATTAATTCCCATACCAGCAATCTGCCCTGATCCTGCGGACATTGTAGGAACGTCCTCTAGCATCTTGCCGTAATTTTCTAGTCTGTATAAGCGGATATAATCTGTTAGCTCTGAAGAGCTTTCTGTTAAGATTTGCTGTTCTGTTTTATTTTGCCAATCTTCTTTCACTAAGTACAATGCAGCTGCATAGCTAGCTAACCTTGTCTTACCAAAGGGCAACTTCTCAAGCAATCTCTTGAGCTTGAGAATCATAACGTCAAATATTTTGAATGTTTTTTGTTGATCAATATTTCGATCTTTTGGAGGAACGAGGATGTTACCGAGTTCGTCTATAACTCCGGTGGAGTAGGCTTCCCATTTATTGAATGGTGTGGCTAATCTCTTGATAAATTGGTAGACTACAAAAAGATCTACCATCGATGTGGAAGCCATTAAATTCTCCTGAGCTCATCTATAATGTTCTGGTCTGAGGGAATATTAACGGTTCGAATCGTTCTATTCTCTATTCCTATTCCGGTCACAACTTCAGGGAGCTGGCTCAAGAATATCAAGAATGGTTTTAGCATCGGGAGATATTCTTCTAACCTAAAAAACAGCATCCTAGTTGCAGCATCACTACCGAACATATTATACAAAACAACAAGGTGATTTAAAATTAAACGTTCCTTTAATTCCCCAGTCTCTTGGTATTTATTAAACAAACGTTTCAAGTACCTAAATCTTTTGAGGTCATGGAAAAACTCTATTTCATCCATGCACTGAGGATTGTCGTAGTTGTTCGCTGCGAACAACACAAAGTTACTTTCATCAATTTTAAGCATCATAATATTATTTAGTCACTTAGTTATACAATGGACAAAGTGCCTACCATAGCCGGATGCGTTGCACATTGGTATACAATATTAGACGAGAGGCTTTGTGGAACTGTCCAGGTAATTACATTGCCTGTTGAATTGCCAACTCCTAACGTGTAATCAGCACCGCCATCTTCTACCCTCAATGCAAAATTGTGAGTATTGCCTTGATCAGCTCCACTCACATCAAAAGCGTATGTAAATCCTCGGTACAAATACAACGTTTCATTATTAGATCCAACAGCACCACCTCCAGCAAAGTTATATGCATTATTGCTTGAGGTAGAAACTGTGAATTTAACGTGAGCAAAATGTTGATCTGCGCTTGAGCTACTCAAATCACTGCGTACAGTAGACAATAATGTAGCTAGAGTCACGGAATTAGTTACCGCGACCCCAGCTGTATTGGTTGCTGCCACAAATAAATCTGTGTTTGATAGTACAGCTGTCCCTGTTAGCTCAGTAAATTTAGGCATTATGCAGTCACAGTAAGGATAGCTGATCCAGATGTAACATCACCTGAGGAGCCTACTGCTCCAACCAGACAACGTACTTCTGTAGTATCACCGATTGTGTTAGCATTAACAGTCAACGTATCGCCTGTTTGGCCAGCAAATCCTGCAACACCTACTGTAGTATCAAACGTTTCTGTGTTACCAGCGCTAGTAGTATATTCCCAAAGATATGTGAGACTTCCACCAGTTGGAGTCGTTGAACCTGCAACCGTGAAGGTTGGTTGGGCGTCAGCGCCTGCGCTACCAGTATTAGCTACTGGATCAGAATCTATTGTAACGTAATAGTCTGGTAATGTTGCGTCATCGGCCGCATCACCTGTAATGCTTGAACCTGCTACTAGAACTTCCCATGACACTCTCGTGGCACCGTGTTGATCCGTCTTTGATATCTTTCTAACCCAACCCGTATGGGTAACGTCAGCAATGTGTGATAAGTCATTGGTGACAGTGTTTTCAGAAGTGTCTACTCCAAAGATATCATCAATAGAAATGCCGGTCGAGTCGTTATTGACGTAGATAGGCTTTTCATTTAGTGTGAAATTATTACCAGCAGCAACAGTGTTAACACTTGTTCCTGGATTAGCAATAACAACAACACATGCTGTGTTGCTAGCAATACTTTTAATTCTATAGTGTCCGTCGTTTGCTACGATAAAGTCACCAACTCGTGCTTCAGTCTGAAACACTGTAGTGGTCCCAGTAACGTTGCCGTCACTATCAATCTCTACCGTACCGGTAGAGGTCTTGTCGTCTGCTTGTCCCCAAAGTGCCATTTTATTTCTCCTAGATTAATTTGTTCTTTTTATTTATTGTTACAATGATGACAATCACTACATTTTCTTTTTCTTGCGCGAGTGTCCATGACTCATTTCTGCAACAATACCCAGATCTTCGACTGCAACGTCTTCTAAAATATATGGCGCGCCAGTTTCGTCTTGGAACATTACATCGTAGTGAGTAACGTAGGCTTCACCATCAACGCTTTCTTCAATAGTGTGCATGCCTGGGATACATTCACCATTACCGTAAAATTCGTGAACTACGTGAGTAGCACAGTCATGTTGTAATGCCTTATCGACAGCAGGTGTGTCCAGATCGTCAGCTTCTTTAACGTTTTTTGCGATAGCTTTGCGTCTGGTCTTCAAGTACTTATCAGATTGATCTTCATCGCCGTCGTTATCTACGTCGTCGTCTTCTTTACCAACAGGATCCATCTTCTCTTTCATTTTCATTTTTGCTTCAGCCATTTGAGCTTGCGCAATTGGATGAGAGGATTCTGTTTGTGCATCAGCGACCGACTGATCTTGCACTCCCATTAAAATCTTTGATGCAGCGTCAATTACGCTCTGCAATACTTTATTGTTACCATTGTTGAACATGTCCATTGTCTTCTCCGTGTGTGTAGTATAAATGTATTTAGGGTTTTAAAAAGGTCCTATTTAGACATCAATCTTTCAGGCCCTACTTTAGTACCATAAACAGCTGCACGTGAGTGTATTTTATGGCCGTCTTTCTTTAAATCTTTCTCGTGTTGCATTGCGTCCCGAGCTGTGAACAATGTGGTAGCATGGGTTTGCCCAGTTTTCTTATCAACGTGCTTAATCTGTACTCCGGTTGGCGTTTGTTCTTCTTGCATTGTGTTCTCCGTTGATTCATTTGCGTGTTGTAATGCCTTGCGTACCTCTGGATGATTGCTCAGTCCTTTCTTCATCTTCTCGATTGCGTTTGTAGCACCAGTCATATTGCCGCCTTTATACCGCTTATCAAAGGCTATTCCTTTTGCCTGCTTGATATGAAGATCGGAGGCTTCATCTACAGATTCTTTAGCAGCTAATTTTTTAGAAGCCTGAGACACTCCTTTATAGCGGTTGTCCACCTTAGCTATGGGAAGACCTCTATGTCCGCGAGCATCAGATGCCTTTTTCTGGTAGCTTGCTAAGGTGTCTCGACTGAGCTCATCAAGTTCAACAGAAGCTTCGGTAGCATGCACTTTTACTTTGGGATTTTTAGTTATTTTTTTAGCAGCCAGCGATTCCCCGTCTTGACGTTTAACATTACCTGCATCTCCTTGTCGACCTGCCTTGTCAACATATCGTCGAAGCATTGATGAAGAAACTTCATCAATATGTTCTTCTTCAACCGCGAGCTCGGCCTTTGGCTTCATCTTTTTCTGGCCATCTTTAGTAATGACAACTGCTCGATCAGCACGTTTGACTTCAAATTCATCTAAGGATTCTGGACTAAGACTTTGATCTTCTTTAATACCTGACCCAAGCAGTGGCTGTTGTTTCTTGATTTCGCCTCCAACCCCTGGAACCCCATCAATAGCTAAATCGATTCGCTTCTCTTGGCCTGGTGTCTCTTTGCCATACAATGACTTGATAGCTTCTTCGCCTAAGATCTCTCTCATGACATCATCAGCCATCTTCATCTTCTTAGCAACATTAGTTTCTTTCTGAAGCTCAGCTTTTAGAGCTTTCGCTGCTTTTGAGACATTAGGGGAGAGACCTTCATTAATCAGGTGCATTTCTCTATAAATTTGAGCTATAGTTTTATTATCTTTCATTTTAATCCTCTACCTTATGTTCTGCTGCTTCATGTATCAATTCTTCACAATTGCAATCTTCTGTGACTACTTTGTGATCGTCTATCCATCTCTGAACTTCTGCCTTGGCAGTTTCTACATTCTTATACGCTGTAGCTGGGTGTCTTGGAGTATTCCCACTCTTATCAAAGACAGTAGGCATCACTTTCTGACTGCCATCTTTGTTCATCTTCATAGAGTCCATACCCGACAATCGAATCTCAAACTTACCGTCCGAGGTTACGTGTTTATATACCTTGTTACGACCAATCATACCATCAGCAACTTTATTCCACTTTATAGTAGAGCTTTTCGATTCGCTTATATTTATAGTTTGGAAAGCCTCATTTATTTTCAATATATTAGATGCTGCATCTATTGATAATATCTCTTCTACTGCTTGAAGATCTTCACGATTCTTTTGAACACTCTGTCTTACCTTAACGAAAATTTGTCCATCCGTAGTTACAATGTCAACTAGCTTAGTTAGCAACGAATACAATTGTGTGCGCAGAGCTGGATTCTTCAATGAATCTTCCCCACCCTTAACAGCCCGCATCATTGTTTGCAGTTCGCCTTTATTAGCAAGACCCATTCTAAACAGCTGATTCATTTTTGATGTCTTACTAGTGTTGTCATCAGCTTCTTTAATTTGTGACTTATTGATCTCTTTGGCTGTAGGTGCATCCGGATGTCCTTTGGGATTCATCTTCTCGCCACGATTCCTCTTAGCACGGATGTTGTCCCAAAGTCCTTTCTCGTTCAATTCTTTTCTAAACGTTTTGATATCTTCTTGTGCTAACTTATTAGCAGTTGCATACATTACTGATTCAGCATCTTTACCATACTTCTGCTTGAACGATGATAGTTTGTTCTTCATACCTTTAACAATCGTTTCAGCTTTGCCTTGTTCATCTTGCGACATCTCGGCAAGGATTTTATTAACAGCAGCGAACCCACCTTGTTGTGGGGTTTGCTTACCGTGTGGATTGTTGTATCCGTCGACAAACTCAATCATCAATGTGTCCAAATCAACCCGTGCACGATCTGCCTTCGCCTCTAGTGCAATAAGAGCGTCAATCATAGTGTCAACAGCTTCTGCAATCTCATGATGCTCTTTTCTAATTTGCGATTGCTTTTGACGAGACACCTGAACAACCATCTTCTCCTTATCTAGAGCATGCTTTCTAGTCATGTCTTCACGCTCACGCGAATGAAGATCTCTCAGAGCTTTTATTTTTGGGGAAGTTGTGTCAGCTTCTGCAACTGCAGCGATATTTGAATACTCTTGCCCGACGCGGTGTACGTCTCCACTGGTTTGTTGACTAGAACGAACTTCTCCGATGTAACTTTCGAAACCTGTATTGATGTATTGCTCATTTTTTTTACTTCTCGCATTTCTTAGTCTTACGATTTCCGAAGCTCTTACTTTTGGCATCAATCGCATAGCGAGCTTACCAATTATAGCTTGCTTCTTGTCAACACGTCTATCCAACTGAATTTTCTCGGATGGTGATAGGTCTGCATAATGTGCACCCTTATCGCCTCCCAACCTCTTACGGATTATTGTGCGAGCAGCACGACGTGATCTACGTTGCAATGCGTCCATAGTAGCCATTCTTTTGCTCTTGATTTTCTTGGCACGCTGGATTCTGAATTTAAGACGCTTCATTTTCATGCCAGCTTTTCTACGCTGCATTAAATTCATAACTCTTTCGTTGATAGAATCTTCCGTTAACAATTCTAACTCGATAGCAGCCTCAACTTCTAGCTCGTCCAGCTCTTCAATTAAATCGAACAGTTCCATCTCTTCTTTAATATATCCAGCAATCTCAGAAGCTTTATTTTGTAACGCTTTAGGCAACCCTTTTTTGAATGCTGCTATATCATTGTTCTTTGCGAACTCTCTCATTTTAGTTCCGGAGATTCCTGTAGTACCTTCAGCGTCTGGATCTCTTTGGCCGGCAGACACTACTTTAATAGAATCAAACGTAAATTGGTCTGGGTGACCGTTATACTTGTCTAGTATTTTCTGATACTCAGCAACTCTGTCTGACCCAGCCACCATTACTAGATTCTTATTTCCTTGTTTGTAGAACTCCTTAGCTTGATGTAAAAAGCTTGGAGCAGATTTGCTAGATCCGTGCACGTGCACGCTAGCAAGGATCCTGGAAAGATATTTAATCTTAACATCTTGTGGGAGTGGGTTCTTTGAGTCATCGTGCGAGTGAGACACAACAATGTGTCCTTTAGTGCCGTATTGCTTTGCAACATCAGCAACTTTGAGAATTAGTTTTTCGTGGCCAGCTGTTGGCGGATTCATTCTACCAAACGTAAACACAGCAGTCTTACTAACTTCTTCTTTATACGTAGGACGAATGTCGATTATGTCTTTAGAATCGCGTCCTGCTGTATTGAGTTTTTCTGGCGTCCTTCCCTTGGCTTTTTTCAAAGGAGCGGGAGGTGTTAAGATGGGCGCTTGGCCCTGCTGATCCATCCCTGGTTTAGGGGGGACTGGTATATTATCTATAGGCATATAAAGAGGTTTCCCTTGGGCTTACTCGTTAGGTTATGTCCGCATGTTCGACTCTTTCGAGGCTCTATTCTACTTATGCGGTATTATTTATATAAACTTAATTTCTGGTTGAACTTTGCCATCCCTTAATGATTTCTGGTGAGAAGTTAGCATAGCTGAACTCAAGCCTGTCTACTATCTTAACAGCTCCTGTTCCAAGGTGATCAATTGCCACCCAGCCCTCTTGTCCAGTAACTTTATACCCATCAGAAGTCTTCAGGAAGGTTTTAGTGAAGCCACTACTGTTCAGCTTGGCTATCAGTATCTGTTTACTCTCTTGTAGTAAGAAGTACAACTCAAACATTGCAACTAATTGTGGCTTAGGTATTTGCGTTAACATTTTCATGATAGGTACCATGACTAACTTAACGCCATCTTTACCTTTAGGTGTTTTTCTCTTGTCCATTTCTTTCTTAAAGTACTCTGTCATATAATGAACAAACCCAACCGCAGCTCGAGCTCCAGTAATTTTCTGAGGAGTTCTAATGAAAGAATTGGTATACGTTAAAACAAACCTAGATATTTCAGGCTGCGACATTGTACTAAACGCTTTTGCTGATACAGCGCGGAACAGTGTCCCTATAGTTGTTAGTTTCTTGGATAACTCTGCAGATTCTTTTGCAGTAAACGAAGCACTACCTGATACGTCGGTGTACATAGCATCAACTTGAAATACGTCGTTACCAACTACAGGCATCTTAACTCCATACGATGCTGTTAGGCTATCGATGGTGTTTCCATTATAAGTCGTATGCCATACTATTCCCATCTTACTCTTTATCACTTTCTTACCTAGTGGAGAGGCATATGGTATAGCGTACACAATCGTGTTAGGATGAAACGTTACAACTTCTTCACCTTCAATAGTTTCTTTTTTGAGGTCTTGAGAGTCAAATAGAAAGTCTCCTTGAATAACGTTTTTGATCCCTGCGTTTTGATATGAGGTAAATGCTAATTTGAATTTAGTCTTTAGTTCACCAGGCAGTTCTGATGCTTGGTCTATCTCTGATAGGCTTTTGTATACTAGAGGGGTTTTGTTGAATAGGCCTTTCTTAGCTACAAAGAACTTGCCGTCCGTAGGATCAGCACCGATGAAAATTGCAGGAGCCCCATCCCACTTAGTGGAAGTTTTGAGTGGTGTAGATGCATGGCCATTCAGCGTATCACGCATTTGTTGAACATACTCAATAGCTTGACGAGTACCTTTAACGCCTTGAAGAAATACAGAATCTTCCAGGTGCGTCATATGAGTGTTTTTTGATTCAGTTAAGTACTTTCTTGTATTTAATTTCATAATCTGATCTATATGTCCTTAGTAGTCCCGCGTCTCAGAGCAAATGGGGCGATCATAAATCTAGCGTTGCCTATCCCAAAATTACTACGGTCTCCCTTTCTAACGAAAAGCATACAACGGTAATCTCCTGTAGGCAATTCCCCAGAGTTCATATCGTGAACGGACGTTAACTTATAATTAGCGCCTGTCTTTTTCAAATTCATAGTACCTTGACATAGCATGTTGACATGCTGACGTCCTGTAGCTTTCCGATAATCTATTCCATACACAGAAGCTTTTGCAATTTCATTATCTATTAGAGGCCTTATATAAGACTCTGAAGGCTTGAACGTACCTCCTGAAACAGCTTTTACGTCATTGATGAATGCGCGCACTTCTGGATGACCAGGAAATAGTTTATCAATTTCTGTTAGACCGCCATACTGTTGATACGCTTTTGCTGTGACACCGTCTTTATGGGATATCCAAGCAACTTCTTTTCCTTGAGGATCAGTTATATGAAAATCAGACTTAGGCGTGCCTGGAGTCGAAACAAAATCTGCTGCTTTGACTACCTTGCCTCCCACACTAACCATTATGAACGGAACACGTTCTTTTTCGAGGATAGCCATTAACTTGCTACGAATATCGTTAAGAGCTCTTGTTTCAGCAGCTACCCCTGATCCTTTACCGCCACCGCCGAATTCACCAGTCTTACCTAAATCAGACAATTTAATCAATGAACCTGAAACTGGTTTAATTTTTAACTTCTCGAGCCTTGAAGTGCTACCAGTCTTAATGAACTCCGACAAAGCCATTACTAATTCTAGATTGTTTGCTTTATTGATTTTAATCGTCTTACCTGAAACAAGATAGAAGTCGTCATTCTTCTTGTCGAGCTTACTCAACAGGACTTCTGCCCTGTATGGCCGCTTTTTAATCTCGCCTGGTGTGAGTTTAGTATACATACCGCTATTTATAGAAGATGTGATCGTCAATAGTAACGGTGTGCTCTAATTGATCCCTCCAATAAGGTTTAACCGATCTTGTATGGTAATGGGTTGATCCGCTGGTGATATCGAACTGATTATCGTATAGAGCTAGTTCGGCAATTTTCAAGCATTTTAGCCAGGTCGGGCTGTCCTCTATCTCATCTGGCTTACCATCACAGTACCAGCTAAATTGACATTTGTTACGAATTGGTAGAACGTTACCTTTCCAATTAACAAACGTCTTACCTTCATGTACAACGCCGCATATGCTGTTTTCCCATCGGCTGAGTGTTCTTGCTCGGTTGATGGTAACGTAAGCTACTGCAAGTTTGCCTGCGTCTGACTGATTAGCTGCTTCAAAGTAGATATTTGTTGCTAAGCAATGTCTCTCGTCAGACATATTTGGTTGAAAGGAATGTGCACTACTCACGTGCAGTATTGCTACCCATACTATAGACGTTAATATTTTCATATTACAATCCTAGGATAAAGTTAACTCGATCTGCATCTAAATCGCCACCATCTTTAAGATGATCGAATACTTGGTTAAAATAGAATGCTGCGTCTTCATGGCCACGCTCCTCTAATGCCCACATGGCATTTTCGAAAAACCCCTGCACATCCTTTGTAGCTCGGAATTCTGCTCGGTCTGCCTGGTCAAAAGACAAGTTTTTTTTAGTATTTCTCGGTTTGAACATAATATATCTTCATTGCGAATGTGGGTACATTATAAATAGTTTTGTGATAAAAGACAACAGCAACCTTAATAACCCCCAACTTTTTTCTGGATTCCTTCAGAAAAAAAAACTGACCACATCTCTCGATAATGGTCAGCTCCTGTTACAAATAATAAAAAAGCTCTCGGATAGGATGAACCCCACATATATCCCTATCAATTCCTGTGTTAGACCTACACACTTGCCACTAGAATACAGTCCCCACTGCTATCTAACAAGAACCCGCGTCCCTAAATATAGGGACGCTATCTATTTATAACACCGTTATTTTACACCCTATTACCACAAAGGTCAACTAGATTATGAGATATTTAAGCTGTTATTTTGGCCACGAAGCTGGTATGGCTGTGTACGATAGTGAAACTACCCAATACCACACTTTTGAGTTTGAAAAGTTAACTGGTAAAAGGTATTGTAGAGACATCAACCTCGACTATGCTGATGAGGTTGTGATCCGCTGGTATTTGCAACGGCACTATAGAGGACCAAGATACAAAATCGATAAACTCCTTATTGATACTCACTTAATGTCACGGCCGCACCTTGTTTGGTCTAAAATGCTAAAAGGTCAATATCTAAGCCGTGTCGACCCTGTCAAACACCACGCAGCTCATGCATCATTAGGGTTTTGGACATCACCTTTCGAAAAAGCTGTTGTCATTACGGCTGATGGTGGTGGTGAGAACGAATCGTTTACTGTAAGTGTAGCTCATAATCGTAAGGATCCACTTCAAAAACTATGGGCTGGCAATGACAACCCAAACTTAGGCGGGTTCTATCTAGCGTGTGCAGCTTTTTGTAAAGAAGTAATGTACCACGGTGACTATATGACATATGCAGGTAAAGCTATGGGTCTTACTGCTAGAGGTAAGGTACGCGACGAATGGTATCCAGAACTTTACAAACTTGCAAGGCACAACCGCTATTGGGGGATAGCTACCATTAAATGGCCATTCCGTCAAAAATGGTACTTAAATCATTTTAAAAGTTTAATAGACGTACTACCTGGGATACATGTTGAAGGACAAGACTCATATGACCTCATGGCAACTGCTCAAAAAGTGCTACAAGACATTTTTATAGAGATAGCTGACCCTTTCATTAAGCAGTACCCAGGTTACAATATAGTAATTTCAGGTGGTGTGGCTCTTAACGTAGTTAATAACGAATACGTGAAACATCAATACCCCGATCGTTTAGTGTTCATTCCTTCAGCTCCTGGCGATTCAGGGCTAGCTCTCGGTAGGTTACTAGCAGATATTCGCCCAGCTGAACAAGTGAAGGCTAACTACCTCGGGCATACAGTAGTTAATGAAGTCCCCACAAAGCAAGACATAATAAATGATCCAACCCTCAGGGGAATGTTTAATATGGATAAAGTTGCTGCTGAGATTATGGAGTACGTTACTGCATACAGATCAAGATTATCTGATAGCTCAGTTCCAATCACAGTAACAGAGATAGCTCAGATGCTCGCTGATGGTAAGATCATTGGAGTTATAAATGGTAGATCAGAATTTGGTCCAAGAGCTTTAGGAGCTAGGTCAATACTATGCGACCCGTCATATCCTGACATGAAAGATAAGATCAACAAAAAGATTAAATCGAGAGAGTGGTATAGACCATTCGCCCCTGTATGCAGATTACAGGACGCTCCCACTTATTTTGATTCTACACAGTTTGAATTTATGGAGTCAATGGCATTTGCTCCTATGGTACGCCCCGAATGGCGAGATAAACTACCGTCAATAACTCACGTTGATGGCACTGCTAGACTGCAGACGGTTACTAAAGAATCTCATGCGTGGACATATAATTTACTAACAGAGTTCGATAGGCTGACAGGAAGACAAGTGCTACTCAATACCAGCTTCAATGTCAAGGGGAAGGCCATCCTAAATGATATCACCGATGCTGTTGATGTATTAGGATCTACCGACCTTGACGCATTAATTTATGAAGATAGAATGTTGGTAATTTACGACATTATTTAAACTTACTGAACATATCCTTACCGCCAAACTTACTCTTATCAAATACTGGAGTATCGTCTACCAATTCACTTTGAGCTGACTGCTCGACGTCGTATAGTCTCATCTTAGACTTATCCACTCCTATAACAAACCGTTTATTGGCTGCTATGTCTGAGTACCGATTCTTCAATTGCTTGACCAACATTTGATTTAGTCCTTCCAGCTCTTCTGTTTGACTGATTGCCACCATGAAGTCAGCTGTTGCTGGTAATCCAAAACTTTCAGACGTATCCTCCAAACCAATATCTGAGCTCGAATACCCCGTCCTTGTAGTTTGTGTTGCAGAGATGATTGGCACGTCGTGTTCCACAGCCAGGCCTCGTAGTTCTTCTGCAATTGACTTGATGATGGTATAAGATCCCGCATTCGACCCTCCTTTAACTCTAAACGATGAGCATATGTTCAGATAGTCGATGAAGATAACATCTGGTTTAAAATTTCTCTTTGTCTTCAGTTCTTGAATCAAGTGCCTGAAATGATTAGCATTAGCAGATGCTGTTGGGTATTCTTTAATGATTAGTTTGCCGGTCACTCTCTTCATAAGTCGAGCCATTTTACTATCGTAACTAGCTTTGTCGAGCTTAGCTAAGTTGTCGAGCGATACGTCAAGTAAGTTGGCATCAATACGTTCTGCTATACGTTGCTCAGCCATTTCCATAGTGATGTATAGTACATTCTTACCTATTAGTATATGTGATGCTGCCATATGACACATAAACAGCGACTTTCCGACACCAGTACCAGCAAGGATAATGTTAAGAGTTTTGTTAGGTATACCGCCCTTAGTTATAAGGTTCATCATTTGTAAGTCGAAAGGTACTTGTACTTCTTGATTGTGATAGTAATCAAAACGACTCTCGGCATCATCAATAAAATCATGCCCAACAGATGTGTCGAACGATACTTGAAGTGCTTGCTGTAGCAATGAGGGGATATTCCCTTTGTCGCCGGTTTCTTTTTCTAGGATTCCAATGCTGTTCATTATAGCATTATACAATGCCTTATCTTGACAGAACTTTTCTGTTTGATCTAGAAGCCATTCGCTGTTGACCACATCACCAGTATAATTTGATATCCAAGAGATTGCATCTTCAACTGTAGTAGCATCAACGCCAGGCACGCTGTCAATATCAATCAGCATAGCTGCCTTATCTGGTACAGTATTATATTTGGTGAAGTATTGCACAATCATGTTATAGATTAACTTATGCGATCGATCCACGAAGTATTCGTCTTTAACAAACGGCAGTACCTTGCGTGCATATACTTCATCCCGCAATAAGGTCGATAAGATCGTTGGTTCTATCATATATGGTAGCGCTTATAATCTACGTTAAAGGAAATAGCTATTCTCTGCTCTGTTACTGGTCCACTAGGCATGTGCACTCGGTGAAATAACCAGGACGGCCATAACATCATATCCCCTGTTGACGGAGGGTACGTATGGTTGACTTCTTGCTTTGTATCATGCATCATGAGGCCTGCAAGAGGGGAATCATACACAATAGGACTAGCTCCTTTAGGAACTTGCGGATAGTATGTACCTGATATAAGACAGTTGGGATGATTATGTGAACCATGTTGATCGTGTTCCCCATAAGCGCTAACCCATGCTACTACAAAGAAGTCGTTCCGATCTTTAAACGGTCTCCTACCTGTTGATTTCAAATATTTTTGACTGCTCTCATATACATCGTCAACGAATTTGTCACCAGCTGGCATTTGGCTGAACCATTCTTGATTTAATTTGTTATCGTGATAAGTGGTATACCTATCCGTTTTGGCTATCCACTCTAATGCATTGTCCGAGATCTCTTTGTGAGGAAGATCAAGGACAACTCTCATCATGTCAGTGTGAAAAAGACCAAATTGACGAATGTCTTTGATCACACAAGCTCCTCGACGATACCTAATACTTCAGCGATTACGAGAGCTGCTCCACAAAAGTATAGAGCAAAGAATAAGTCGGCACCATAGGCAGGAGCACACAACGCTAGTGCTCCGACAATTCTAGTCACTGACTTCACTATCGATATCCTCAAATGCATCTTCGCGTCCGGGTGTTCCATAACTATACTCCATTTTTGCTGCCTGGTCAAGGCGTTGCATTACATCATCAGTAAAATACTCTGTGGGATTCTGGTAAATATTTTTAGTATAAACCTTCCTCCCATCAGAGACCCCTACACGGGAACCTTCCTTGGTAAAAATGTTATATTTAATTGCAAGATCTATTAATCCATAATATCGATCTAGGCCCTTGTCGTATGTAAGCAGGATTTCCGCAACTTTGTTTTCTTTTGATAATCTTGACTTGAACGTACTAGCTTTGATAATATTACCTATCACCTCCTTATTGCTGTCTCGCTCCTTTTTTTTACCAAGAAATACAATTGTCGACGCCGCATACTTCAATCCTGTACCGCCACCCATTTCTTTCTGAGGTATGTATGACCCTATAACCTCATATACGTGGTTAGTAACTAGCATCGGAATGCCAGCCTTAGCAAGCTTAAGAGTTAGTACCCGAAAGGCAGCTTTGATAACTTGAGACTTGGTCATATCTCTCGTCTCTGCTCCTGCAGTTATATCTTCTAACTCTTTGGTTGTAGAGAGTAGTCCCAAACTGTCCAATACGAACATGAATGGAGGTCTCTTGTCTTTAGGCGTTTTTTCATACATATCAATCGACTTGATTGCATGATGCCTAAATTGCTGGATGGTCTGAGGTTCAGAAATGATCACACGACTTGTATCAATTCCTCTATCTTCCATCATCTCTCTTGTGACAGCTGCTTCGGTATCATAATACATAACACCAGCAGTTGGGTTCGCGTCGAGGAATTGTCTCACGACACCCAACACGAAAAACGTCTTACCCGTAGCTGATTCACCAGCGAACGCTGTCACTTTATTGTTAGGGACACCACCAAAGATGGAGCCACTAAGCAATCCGTTGAGTAAATAAGAACCTGTATCAATAGTTCCTGTAAACTCACCAGCAGATAAACCATCTGCTGCAATGGACGTATCCTCGTCCTTCATATCTTCTACAAAATTCTTAAAAAAACTACTCATCAAATGTAACCTCATCAATGGCCCCACGGGGCTCCAATTCTATAATTCGTTCTTGTTCCATATCATACTGGAAAGGAATACTATTATCTCTGAAGTTTGGCTGAAAGTCAAGGTCAAATTTATAAAAATTATTGGCCTGACTCTGTACTAGCTTTAAGTCCTCTTTCCCTATTTCAACATTCATTACTTTGTCGCGCGAATTCCAAGGTGAGGCAAATCCAGCTTTCGTTGATCGTTTTTCAACTGAATTAGGCAACCATTTTGACATTTCTTCTCTGATCATCCATTTGTATATTCCCATCATCCGATCACGTTCAGGATCTTTCATGTCGTCAGGCATACGTAACTTAGCTCCACTTGGAATTTTAATTAAGTACTTTGCGAGTTTTTGGTGAAGAAAGGGAACTCTACTTTCTATTCCCTGCGATCCACATAAATGGTCTGTAGTAGTACAAAACCCCTGGCCGTGTTGCATTATTCTAAGAAATTGTCTGTTATTAATAGCATCATCCTTCATCAGACCAGATGGAAAATATCCTTGCATCGACGAGAATTTATTGTTAGTTTTTGTCCACTCTGCCCATCGTTGTCTATCTAACCAGCCACGGCGTTCGTTTTCAGTGTAATAATAATAATCGCCAGAGTACCCCGTCAACAACTCATCTGCTAAATCCCCAGTAATATAAATCTTAGCTCCATGCTTTTTAGCATTAAGAATATTAGCGTAGCGAGGTACTACTCGAGCGCGATCCCACATAGGGGCACCCAGCTTGTAGTATGCTTCTTGTACTAAATGATTATGATCCATTGACAATTCAACGGAATGATGTTCTAGGCCCAGCTCGCGAGAAGTTTGATATGCTATTTTACTTTCATCGAACATCTTCTCGTTTGTTGATTTCCAATATGCTTTGCGGTCTTCAAACCTCAATGAAGATGTGAAAAAGTCGTCTTGGTGCGTATTTAACCCAGCTATAAGAGTTGAGTCTAATCCTCCACTTAGCGATAGACATTTACGCACTCCTTTTGCTGTGCACACCTCTCTGATTGAGGTTTTCATTATTTCCTGGAATTCTTCTTTGTCCCATCGATGGTTTGCAAATAAATTAAACTTTGTTGCATCGGTTCCCCAAAAAGAATCAGCTCGCCGCATCTCAGCGGACTTTTTCATATCAAAACTTAATATTTGACCTGGGCCTACAACTTTGATAAACTCAAATGGGGTGGTAGGAGCCATTAGAAATCTATCGTTTTCTTCGAAAATATTCATACCTTTCTTAAATAGTCTAGTACCTATTCCATAAGCATTCAACACAGCATACAACGGTTTAGGCGTAGATGCCCAAAATAACTGACCTTTCACTCGCATGTAATATAACGGCTTTACACCAAAATGGTCGCGCCCTAATGTGATGATCTGATCTTTGGTATTATAATGAACGAACGCCCACATCCCATCAACGTCGTACTTCAAGTGGTGAATGCCTTCGTCTGCAATAGCATTTGATATCCACTCAGTATCGAACGTACCATCTGGAAGACCGTAGATTTCTCCATTCCACGCGAACACATTGCCTTTAGAATCCACTATGGGTTGTTGTAGGCTTGTAGGGTTTGGCGAGATAGCTAATAACGAATGGGCAATGTGTACTTCACCATCCGACCAATAGTTAGTCCCATCGGGACCACGATCGCTGTTGAAAGATGCATATTGCTTCAGACTAAAGGGATGATTTCTTCCAGTAAAACCGTCAATACTACACATTATAAATCCATCTGTTATTTGCGGCCGAGGTACTTTTCCCGCTCTTGTTGGTTTCGAGCTCTTTGCGAGTTCTGTGACGTTAAATCTACCATCGTCGTATCAATGTCTTCTTTCGAAATATTAATACGCGAGTCATCTACTGGTTCGGATGGGTAGCTGTTATCTATGTTCTGTGTATATGTAGTACGGCGTGATAATTGTCCAATGCTTCCTACTAATAATAAAACAGCTACTGGGTCAAATGCAAAAATGATAGCAAATATAACCCACCTAGCAGCATCATCCACGTGACTATCTGCCTCGTCTTTGTATATAACTTCCGCAACATATTTGATCGGTCCAATTTCTGCTTGCTGCCGTACAGTTTCTCTGTTGAGTTCAGCTCGCTTAGATAATAGTTCAGCAAGCGCTTCTGCTGCTTGATCTTGCTCTCGTAGTAGAGTTGCTCTTTCATCTTTACTCTCTTGTCTTTGATTTATAGCTCTAGTAACATAGCCGTTTGCTATCCACTCTTCGGAAGCATTATCCAATAAGCTCAGCTGAGAGTCAACAAAGGAAATGGTTTTTCTTTCTCTCTCTATGCGTTGATCTATCAAAACAACTTCTATATCATTATCTGCTACCTTGACCTGGCTATCAATATGAGCTTTGGATAGGAAACCAAATATGCCCATTGAGGTTATCAGCATTAATACAGCAACTGCTAGCGTAAGGTAGTATTTTATTGCTCGTGGAGCGACTTTCCAATATAAGTGTAGCCATGCTGCTGACACTAGCTTAGCAAACTCCAGCGTTCCCCCCATAATTATAACAGACCAAAACGCACCCGCAAATATCGTCGACAACCCCACAACTGAAAAATACGCAGCTACACACGCTAAGAGTATAGCAGTGAACAGCGACAAATAATTAGTCATTCAGAATTTGTTGCAGTCTGAGTTTAAATTGGTCTAGCTTCGCATTCCTATCTGGCCAATAGATATACTGCTTAGTGGGGTTACTAGCTAAGTTGTTAAGTAGTGGTTGAATAGACTCATAGATTGCTTCTGCTTTATCCTTCCATTCTTCTGCTTGGGATTGCCATTGTTTTGACGTCGATGTAGTATCTGCCATTACTTGTTGAACTTTTTGAACGGCGTCGAGCTCCTGCTCATCTACAATTGAAAAGCCCCAATCAAAATTGTTTAAATCGATTTCGTTTTTATTTGCCATGAGGTATTTATCCGAAGAACATATCTAGTGTAGCTCGTTTCTCAAGATCCCAACCAATTGCTGAGCATATTACTTGCAATGGATCTTTAAGCGCTTTCTCGAACTGCTTATCGTAGTCGATGTATTGAGTGAGACCTAGCTGTCGAGGCATAGTGGAAGGTACTGATATAACATTTTCTCGAGATGGGTTAGGGAGCTTCAGATAACAAAACTTAATCTTGTCGCCATTCTTAACCGCTTCAAATTTATTTGTTAAATCCATTGTCTTGAGCATATCATTATAAATCAATGCCCCTCTGACATGGATAGGAGTACCCTTGCTATAGATGTCGTTTGATGACGCCCATTTAGTTAGATTGCTGCACCCTCTTGGGAAAGCTACATCCTCATACTCTAACGTTTTAAACTCAGCTTCTATCAGGTGTATATACGCGCGTAGATCGGCTTCTCCCCGGTTCATCATGATCTTAAAGGCTTCTTTAATGTATACCTTAATCTTCGCAGGAGTCGATGATTTGATCGCTTCTAGCCCCATGATCTTGAGGGTCGGTTCCGCAAACCTAACCCCTTCTAAGTCGTACATATTGAGAATGTAACGCTTCTTGCCAGTCCAAATACCTTTGTTGGCAATTGCTTCACGTTTCATCACCATCTTCTGGTCAAAAGCATTTACGTATGTTGCAAGTTGTTCGTAGCTTTTAGCAATAAAAGGTTCAAGTATCTCACTACATGCTTTGTCCAGAAAGTCGACGACTTTGACAGGGTTATCTCGTTCTGGACACACCATATCCACAAGTTTGTCCAACACAAGATATAACGAATCCGTATCCACCGCAATAACATAATCTTCTCCAGTTGTCTTTAGAGTCTTGTTCAAGTATTTATTTATTTCTCGTTCCATCCACCTAATCGACAACTGACCTGATAATGTAATCGATTCTGCATAACGTGTATCAAAGTACCTAAAATATTTATTAGCTAACGCGCCGTACGCGGAGTTAAGCTGAATCTTCTTTGCCATCTGCATATTATTGCATCTAGCAATTTCATTAGAAAGTTCTTTTGTAGGCGTTTGTTGATACTGTTGTTTTGCCGCGATCATTCGCTTCTTCCATACAACACGATCGTTGTACATATTCTGCATCAATTTTGGCAAAAACCCTTGCTCTTGAGTTCGGTACATGGCCCCTGATCCGCCAACTGTAACCTCCTTCTGCTTCATGATATCTCTATACTTAGGAGCATCGTACAATCCATTTAATATCTCATCGATAGTAGGGACAACATCAATCTGTCCACAATACATTTCTGGCGAAATATTATACTGCATTATTAAGTGGGGATACAGAGAGTTTAAGTCGAAAGAAACCACCCAATCATGCATACCTACTTGTGGCTCTTTTACATACGCACCTTCTATCTTAGAATCTTTGAATGTTGTGTCGCTCTTAGGAGGAACAACAATATTGTCCTGCATCAAGAAGTTGTGTATAATGATATCCCACATGCGTACAGAAGTTAGAGAGTCGACAATATTTACACCAGCATCGTAAGCAATTGTGAGAGCTTGCTCAACTAGCTTCATCTTGTCATCAATCCGCTCCACAAGTGCAACGTCCTTTACGTTGTAGTCCATAAACTTTTGATAGTCTTCTTTATACAGTTGGTGTAAGGTTTCGTGCTCTGAGTAATCTAACTTACGGTCACCCAACTCTACATGAGCAATATTGTCTAGCTTGTAGCTCTCTTGCTGAGAGTATGTAAATTTCTTATACAGGTTGAGATAGTCTAGTGTTGTGACTCCAACGATTTCGTATACGTCAGGTTCATCATCCTTCATGCCATTAAGAGTAGGAATGCTCCTACCATTAACAATCCCCCATGGCGATAACATTTTCACATGATCATTACCTATCAGTCTTCTGATACGATTCACGAGAAATGTCATATCGAATTGTTCGACGTTCCATCCAGTAACTACGTCTGGATCGAGACCTTGCCATACCTGAATAAACTTATGTAACATAGCTCGTTCATCGACACACTTGATATAACGTGTACCTTCAGCAGGGATGTAATCACCAAGACCTAACACAATGAATTCGTGATCAGGTCCAAACAGCTTCATAGATACTGACAATATTCCTTGGTCAGCAATCTTTGGACTAGGAAACCCAGCTTCAGATTCTGTCTCAATATCGATGTTCAGAACATTTAACTGATTGATGCCTTGAAACTCTCGATTAGGGTACTGCTCATTGATATAAGCGTACCCAAACTGTTCGAGACCGTAGATGTCAAAGTTACCAATGTTTTTGTGCTCTTTAATAAAATCACGAGCTTCATGGATACTATCGAACGTTAATGGTTCGACAAGTTCTCCGTGAATAGTTTTATATCCAGTATCTTTTTTCGATCTAACGTATAACGTAGGCTGATATTGAACCTTACGTCTCTTACGTACACCGTCTTCGATGTACATTTCTAGTATTTGATTACCGTACGTGTATACGTTAGTATAGATCAATTAGACTTCCTCTCTGAGTGAATAACACGCTCTCGTAAACTACTTGTAGAAAACGAATGTGAACGTGTATTATACACTATGTCTATATCATGATCAACACAATATTGCTTACCTGTGAAATCTTTACCTATGTAATCAGATCCAATAATTCTAACTGTTATTGGTAGCGTCTTTAGGATATCGAGAAGTTCGTCTTCTGTGTTATATACAACGATGTCGTCAATAAAACGAACAGCACTAAGCTGTAGCTGTCTTTCGAATATAGACTGCACTGGTTTATTTTTCGACGGTCTGTCTATATTAGGATCATTTTGCAACGCAACAATCAAATAATCGCATGCTGATTTTGCTTCGGCCAACATTGCAATGTGGCCAGCATGGAGGAGATCAAATGCACCACAAGTAATGCCAATAACTCCCCTATCACTCACATCTCCGTTCAACCACTTCAGCATTTATTTTCACTCAAAAATGAAACATCTACCGAATCATTACCCAATGCAGTTCGAACTGTTTCTAGTTTTTCTATTGCATCAGATAATTTTTGGACTTCCACATCAATAGCTGCAACAATGTCGGAATGCTCTCCAATACCTGCAGGATTATCGAGATAAACTTTAATGTTGGCCTGTGCCGACTTAATCTCGCCTTGATATGTCGCTGCAAGCGCGTCAATAAGACCAAATTTATCAGACATTTCTCATTCTCTCACAAAGTCTTTCAGCACGATTAGTAACTTGTCTGTACCAAGCACTATCTTTCATCTCAACTGCTGCTTGTTTCCAGTCTTCTTTACGAATTGCTGCTTTGAAGTTGTTGAACTTGTTTAATCTGGTAGATCCTAAATTAAACATCATGTTAGCAATTACTCGTTGTACTTCTTCCGGATACTGTCTAAACTCGCCAAACAATCTAACGCAATCACTTTCAACGCTGAGCATATCTTGTAAGAAAGCCTCTTCAATTCTAGCCTTTGATACAGCTGTGTCTACAGGTAATCTGTGCTCTGGGTCTGTTTCACGAATCAGATGACCAATACCAAATGTGGGTAACCCTAAATGATCAAGGTATACATTATTAACGACGCCTTCATCAGCTTCGATTTCTTCTCTCAGTTTTTTCATGTCCATTATAGGATCTCCGTTGTTAAAAAATAGGGGCGGTATTTGCCCCTATTATATATTATAACAATTAAAAAGACAACTACTTGACTTTAATTTCGATTGGTTTTTCTTCTTCCGGAATATCTCTGACAAGGAAGATGGACAAGATACCATTTTGGTATTCTGCACCGTCGACTTTAACGTGTTCAGCTAGAGCAAACGTCCTAGAGAAACTGCGACCTGCAATTCCTTTATGGATGTATTCTCTTTCTGGAGTGTCTCCTGCTTTGATTTCCCCATCGACAAATAACTGTTTGTTCTTTAGTTTAACTGTAAACGAGTCTTTACTAAAGCCAGCTACTGCAAGTTCTACTACAAAGCCAATATCACTAACTTTGACAATGTTGTATGGGGGGTAGTTGTTTGATGGTGCCATTGATAGAGTGTCAAGCTGTGCGAACATCTTATCAAAACCAACAGTGAATGGTCTAAAACGACCGAAGGGTTCTTCGTGTATTTTGTGCATGTTTCCTCCTTTTAAATAAAGCGAAGATTAAGTTATGAGCCTCACCATGAGCACTCATAACTATTTATAATAAAACATTGGGAAGGTTATCTTTTTTTCCCAATGCTGTACTTAGTGACCAATTCCCATTCATTCTTCTGAGCGAAAGGAATTACCTTTATCTGAGTAAGAGTTGATACTGGGTCGGCCGATTTGCTTACATCAACTAATGAGATCAATTCCCATTCAGCTAATAAGTTAGCAATTGTGTTACGTCTACCTCTGTCTTCTTCTGAAAAATCTGAAGGCTTCCCATCAAGCGCAAACAACTCTTTAAAATGAGTTATGTAATACTTCCCTTGCTTATGTAGGATGTGACAGGACTGAAATAGCGTGTTTGTTTTTTTAGAGGCTACACCTATTCTTGTTAGTGTTTCTTTGACTTTGAGAAAGTCGTCTGGTTGTTTAAGCGTTACTTCCACCATCTGGTCTATGGTTATCATCTTCTCTGGTGCCCCTTGTGACTAGCTCGCGTATATCATTGATTTGATTTTCGGTGAGCAAAGCTATAGCTTCTCTAGCTTTAGGGATTGAGAACTGAAAGAATTGAGATATTAACATTATATCGTCGGTTACATCAGACTTAGCCCACTTCGAAAATCTCTTTTTAGGTCTAATTGTATTTAGGAGAAAAGAGTATTGAAGTTTATTGTCAAGATGTCCGTACATATTCATTTCGTTTGCGTACAATAGTGTATCTACAAAGTACGATAACGACCTATTGGTAAGGAAGGGAACGTAATCCTTTTCAGATCTCTCGTCGTTCTCAGTCCCTACCATTAAGTTCTTTTTGGTAAAGTTAATACTATTCACATAGTCGAATGCTGTCACTATTTGAACTCACAATCAGCCATGGTTTGCGTTAAGAACGCTACCAGGTTTATTTCTTGATCAGAAACAAAAGCTGCTTTGTATTGATAGTCGGCAATATGCAGCACCAGTTGTGGAATAGAAGATGGTACCATTTTATCAACAGCAGTGTCATAAAACATTCTCATGAGAGATGAAGGATCATTGTCTACATTTTGACCTACCCATTTCCTCATGTTAGTGAAGTTTTTATCTTTCACATAACTAACCAGTGTATTGAAAGAATCTTCCGTTGCGTTAGCTAAGATCCCACTATCAATTGCTCCTGTAGCACTATACTTCTGGAGCTCGTTAATAACACGTCGCCAGTCTGGGTAGTGACGGGTTAGGATCTCGCTAACAACAGGTCGCTGGTAAGGGATATTCTCGTTATCGAGAATCATACACACTCTCTCAAAGAACTTAGATGCTAGTTTAGGAGCATCCTTTTTAGGATACTTAAACTCTATAACACTGCATCTCGATTGCAATGGGTCGATGACTCTATTCTTAAAATTACAAGTAAGAATGAACCCACAATTTTTAGAGTATTCTTCCATGAAGTTTCTAAGAGCTGGCTGCGTTGACTGAGCATTAAGATAATCTGCCTCATCTAATATCACATACTTACGTCCTTCACTAAACGACACAGTCGTTGCAAAGTTCATAATATCATTACGTAAGGTATCTATGTTGCCATGCATAGATCCGTTCACAACAATATAGTCAGCCCCTAGCATATCCAACATAGCCTTAGCAACAGTCGTCTTACCGACTCCAGCAGAACCTGTTAATAACAGATTAGGAATATTCTTTTGGTCGACGAATTGCTGAAACGTTTGTTTCAAATCGTCAGGAAGAATACAGTCGTCTAGGTTGTGTGGTCTGTATTTTTCTACCCACAAGAAGTGATCACGATTCATTATACTTTCTCGAACGTTGATTTCTCTTCCATCGCCAGCCAATACGTTACCTTAGGCTCATTTGTTGTAGATTCAAACTTAGCTATTCCTTTAGATGAAATAGTAACATCATAGTCATAGCTCATCATCCTTAACGTTTCGATCTTGAACATTGCTTTAAACACAGTATTATCTGGGTTAGAGTCAAGCACAACGTTATATCGATCAGCAGTGGGGTTCTTAGAATCCATCGCTTCAAGACTAATTGTATTACCATCGGAAGCGATAGCTAGTTCTGGTAAACCAAGAACTGAGGCTGCTTTAATAGTATTGATGAGGTCAGAAGATTTTATAGTAACCTTAACATCTTCTGACGGCAAGGTCAGTTCTTTTTCAGGCGGTGTAATGATCTGCGAAGGATCCGAGAACGTATAATTAACCGAGCTCTTTGAATCACTAACAGTTACATACTTCTGGTGAAATGTAAGTTCAGGTCTATCAAAAAGTGATAGCACACTAATAAACCGTACAAGATCATAGAAACATCCTTCTGAAGGAAACATATCCTCTATCTCAGCTTTCGCCATTATAGATTTTTGTGGAGAAATTGTGCTGAGAGTCGTCCCTGGTTTGAAAGCTATACTCTTGTTAACAAGAGAGAACGACTTCAGCACATTAATTGTAGATTCACTTAATTTCATAATATAAAGCCTTTATCAGTATTTAATAGCTAATCACATATTTTTGTTTTTGCTAACTTTCTTTGGATCTGCTGTTGCTGGTGCGTTAATTGAAGCTAGATCCTTGAGCGATCCCCCAAATACAAATGACCCCATGTGCTGAAGCTCCATCCATGGCAACAACCATACCTTAATACCAGCACGTCGAGCCCACTGACAGAACATATAATCTTCAGACAAATATCTGTTGGAGTAGTCTGTTCTAGCTAGACCATTCTTAACGTCAGCTACAAATTCTAGAACTTGCTCCTGAGTTGCGTCAGGAAACTGTTTATAGAATTCCGCTAGCTCTGCATACATATTAAGTTGCTTATCATCTATAACAGCATCGAAGAATGCATGGATCTCACGTGAGCCATCAAACGCTTGCGTACGAACATGATCTGGACGATATGTCATGTTAGGATATGCTTCACGGAAGTTGATAAGAGCTTTCTTGGTGAACATCATAAACCCAGTTCCACCCTCTAATACTTCAGCTGGTTCGCTCAATTTGATTTCATTTGAGCCTGCTGCTGGATTAAATACGTAGTCGCCTACAAACTTACTCAGCACTTCTGGATCTTCATCAGCCATTCCTTGATCTACAGCTGACTTAATCTTCTCCCAAGATATACACTTTTTAGGATAAGGAGCGCACAAGATATCGTATTCATTTTTTTCATCATCTGGATCCATCATAGCTAACATTGTCAGCACATCCTTAGGATCAAAAGAGATATCACTATCAATAAAGATCATGTGCGTACAATCAGACCGTAAGAACTCATCGCAACAGTAATTACGAGCTCGCGTAATCAAACTTTCGTTGAACAGATAATAGAACTTAGCTGGTATCTTATAATGCATCATCAGTGATGATAGATCATTAGTCGACTTAGTGTACATGCCGGCACATTGGCCGCCGTACATAGGTGTTGCAATAAATAAACTTCTTTTCTGAAGCTCCGTGATTGGTATACTAATTTCCATTAAAATTCCCCTACGTATTTTGTATCATGTATTTTACCTACACCGTAATCGCCATCGTATAAAGATAGAGTCTCAGCGTCAAACATAATGAACTGTCCTACTCGCGAGCCTTTCTGTATCGTAGCTGGTCCATGAGCTACATGCAATAAACCTGCCATAACACCATGATACCCGCTATCGTATAACCCAGACGTAATATGTAAACCGTTTCTGTTTAAAGTAGATCTCGTGATTACCCACCCAGCATATCCCTCAGGCACTGTAACCACATTATCCATAATGATTTCGTATACGCCAGGCTCTAGATTCCAACAATCGTCTCCGTCCAATGGAAGTAGCTGTGATCCGCGATGTTGCTTCTCGTCTCCAATCAATCGAAAAGGAGCGTCGTTCAAAGAGAATACTTGCTTTACTCTAAGATCAACTGCGTTAGGTTGACTATCACCATCCTGCACGTTGCTAAGTAACACTTGATCTAACTCATCCCCTACACTTAAAATGTGCCTCATAGTCCTGCCTTTTCCCCAGTCGGTTCGTCTTGCGTTGCGTGCCATAAAAGAATAATGTAGTGGATAGCCTTGAGCAGATCCTTCTTGTTATATCCTTCCTTCTTACCATAACGCATCAAGTACTTGATGCTGGTATCTCTCGACGTCGTATCTAAGCTACCTAACGTCTTCCAAACATCAATAGTTTGGATATCTTCTTTCTTATCACCAGCAGCTTCTCCTACATAATGACCTTTATAAGTTGAGGCAATATATGTGAGAACCTCATCTAAAATCTTATCTTCACCAAATCTAAACATATCAAGCCTCTTCAACCAATTTGTCAATGTAGTCCATATTACTTTGTGCGATATCTAAGAGGCTATTATCCTCTGTTCTAAAGCTAAAGTCCACATGCTTTTCAAATTTACCATCATATAACCCTGTGGGGCTACCATCAAAATAGATGTTGTTGAGTCCTGCCCACACTGCTGCTGAACTGTCCCAAGTGTCTATACCAAAATATTTGCATAAGGTAATCTCATTAGGACCATCAACCATGCCTAGAAAATGGATCTTCTTTCCATTTCTTTTTGCTAGGTCTAAAAGACCTCGAGAGTTAAGCTCACGCATAAACTTCCATCGAGCAAGAAATCTCTGTAGCTTATTATCTCTCTCGCATTGATACGCATTAGGTACAGCTAGGATACTAACGCCAATGTAATCAATTAGAGGACTAGAGGCTGCCCACGCAAATGATACAATCAGATCTTCTAAGTCCCCAATATCACTTTGAGGTACAAAGAAGGTACCGTACCCAGCTTCTCGAAATACAGGAGCATACCTGCGAGCATCATCAATACCTACAATCGATGGCATGCTAGGATGGTCTGGCAGTACAATGTAGTCTGCGTGCACTTTACTAGCAAGATCAACTAACGTCGTAGGATCAAACATAGGAAGGCCAGCCTTATATAACTCAAAGGCACTGTTATCCAGGATTATTGTACATGCAGGATTAGTTTGCTTTTCTTCTTGGAAGAATGGAATGTATTCAGGAAAACTATGAGAAGCTTCCACTAGATGTGCTAGAGATAGATGAGCTGCCCGCCCTTTAGTTAAATTAAGATGCGACACAGGAGGGATGTGACAAAACTCCATAGTAAAACTCCATAATATAAAATAATGATATTAGTCTTTTTGTGGAACGCCTGCTTTTCCTGATGACTTAGGACCAACACTTTTCTTCAATTGATCTCGTGCGTAGCGCACTTTATACCCCATGTCGTGTAAATCATCAACATGATTGTCCTTCAACGTTTCACCCGGCTTGAGATGTCTTTTTAAATTATCACCAACATGCTTAACTGTGAAATGCGAGCCAGTAGCACCTGGAACCAACACTACCGTATTAGGTCCATGCTTTTTTTCTTCTGCTTCATTGAACTGTTTAAAAGATAACATAGGGTCTCCGTAGTACTATCTGCCTATCTATTTATATTTAGGTAATGAAGAGTCGATCAATCGCATCAGGGTTATATTCTATAATACCATCAGATTCGCCATCTTCAGATACTACAACTTCATAATACCTATTATTCCCATATTTAGGTAAGAGGTGGTTATTTAGAATATCTATAGCAATCATCTCACAGCTCTTATGATTTTGATTCCCTTTTTCAATAAAGTCAGCCAGTGCCCATTTAACCAAAAAGAACTCAAGCTCTCGATCGAGATGTGTGACAGATACCTTAACTTCAACTTTAAACATATGTCGATGCTCTTTCTCAAGAAAGGCAATTCGACTATCGATAGCTCCAGCATTAGGATAATAATGAAATCCTTCAAAGTCAGTGCGTACTTTTATGTATGTCTTAACCATATATCCTCTGTCGGATCTCTTGCTTCTTGTTAACTTGATGCACACTTTGCGTTCGTTGCAATTCGTCTATTATACATTTAAGCTCTGACTTAGTCAACAGGCGTATTTCAGTAATGCCAGTATTCGTATAATATTCGTTCTGGTCAGCACATCCTAAGTATTGTTCTATCCATACTTTATGGGTAGATGGAGGAAACCGCTGATGTAGGATATGAGCCTCAACAGCCTCAGCTTCTTGCTTTGTCTTGTACACTTGCGAATAGCAGGGAGTTATAACCCAATCATCGTATATCTTAGGATACCCATCGTCGACCTTTGGGTCAAAACGTTTCTTCACATCCATGTGATGGGTAATGCCAATTTTATACATTTCGCGAGCATCATGAGGCTTAATGTACTTTGTATTTTTTAGCTTTACAATGTACAGCTTATACCATTGTTCAAATTTATTCATGATAAGTAACCATCTCCGCCTGATACTACAGCTATTGCTTGCCATGGGTGCAAACTTTCCTCATGAGAAGCCACCACACTGAAGTCTGTGATCTTCCTATTGTCTTCATACCACTCGTTCAATGCACCATACATGATACGAACAGCATCTTCTGAGAACAATAAGTTAGCGCCATTCAATTCTGCGAAAGCCTGCTCATCTCGTCTCTTAACAACAATCTGTACTTCGGTAGGAATGTGATCACGACATAGCTGTACAAGATCTTCAATCCAGATTGGGTCATCACCAGTCTTACGATCAAAGGCAATTTTAACTTTGAGAATAGATCGCTGTGAGTGAGCATTAGCGGCTGCGTTTCTCTTCTCCATAGCGTCTTGTGCTAGTTCAAATGAACAAGGACACGTGCTAGAATAGACGTAATCGATTGTTAAGAACCACTTGAAGATTCCATTACGATATTGTCCCTCGATCTCCGTCTTATATGCAATATGTCCCTCAAGACCCTTCGTTCTCAAAGCCTTCTGCATCATAGGATATTTGAATCGCAGTTTACAATAGGCGTTGTTAGCTCCCTGCTTCTCTGCTAGCTCTTTTAGAGCACCTTCCATACCATCTAACGAAACAGCATCTTTAATCTTCTCGTGCATAATTAAATACAAGCGAGAAAGATTCAGTCCCTTTGCGTTCGGATTATCTAACGAACAATACAAACTAGCTTCAGTCTGTAAATGTACTTCGCCACCACTCTTCTTTAAGAATCTGACTGGAAGATCTACAGGAGCAATTCCTACTTTATCCAGCGGCACTCTTTTTCCTGGAATGATAGGATCAATCTGAGGATCCGGAAGTTCGCTGTCTACTGGGTAGAATGTCGTATCGTAATTAAAGATAAGATTAGGCATCTTACTCGAGTAATCAATATTAGGCATTAAGCTCTCCTACAAGTGGCTGAATTAGATTCGTGTTCACGCACAGTGACCGACTCAACCCAACATCTGTCCCCATACTTAGCCTCAATTATACTCTGTGCTTTATCAAAAGTCAACTCTGCAAATCTTTCGCATCCAACTGCATCTACTAGCCTAAGATCTACTAAATTCTTCTTTTCTAGTTCGAAGAAGGTTGAGGCCTCAGGATCATCGTACGCTACAAGGTAGGTATGGTCGAACATATACTTGAGCCATTCCTTGAGTTCTTTAAGGCCGCCAAAATCAACTACCCAGTTTCGATGATCTAACCCTTCACTTCCAAACGTGAGCTCAAACTGTAAAGCGTAACCATGTATCAAGTTACAGTGACTATCAGCGCGCCATTGTCTAAACGCGCAACTATGGCCAGTAGAGTGTGAGTATACTTTGCCAGATAAAAATTGCTTATTCATTCTGCGAATATTCCTATATAATTAAATAAATTTTGAGGATCACGTCCAACTTTATCGTAGTCCTCTTGTGCTGGATAAGCATTACCGCTTATAGACACTCGATCTTTGGAACTGCCGTTTCTCTTAGTAAAGTGTGGTACGAAGTCTGGAAACAGGACTAGCATACCTGGCTTAGGTTCTAGTTCTTGCATAACTCTCTTAGTACACATATCAAACGTCCATACTATATTTCCACTATCCTTTGGCACTTGAGTATAATACACCCAAGAAATTCCTGTTGGTAGTTTTGGATTGCCGTGTGAGTGATACATTGTTGACTCACCAGGTGCAAGGATATGAGCCCACTTATTTTGAGTAACAAAGTATCGATTCACCTCTAAAGCAATTACAGCATCTACTTTTTGAATTAGATGATTACATGCTTCTGTATCGGGGTAGAAGGAATCCTCATAGAAAGTATTCCCTAGAGATTCGTCTAATTTTATACCTCTACGTTTGATTACCGCCTCATTGATAGCAGCGTTATCAATCCCTTCAAGCGTATGTACAGATCTTCCAACTAAACCTAATGGACTAAACACCTATGACATTCCCCCACAAATAAGTATGCACTCTAGCTGATACCGAATACCCTCTGGCCTGCGCCATGTTAGCTACATCACCAGCACACATATCTTGTTCTTCTACTCGTGCTCCGACGGGCATGATAGTCACTGGCCAATGAACACCGGCCGATCTAAATCGTGACACAACATCATCTAACTCCTCCCACTGCTCTACCTTTGGGCCCATGACAAACTTCAGCTGGCCACCAGGAATCTGCCGGCGATCGCCAAATCTTCTATTATCATGCACTACCCTAGCGTATTCTGCTACTACATCAGGCTTAATGGCCCGCTTAGCTGGCTCGCCAGAAACAGTAAACAACTTAGGAGATACTGACATGAAGAGTTTAGCATTACATAACCCTGGGTTGCTAAAGTAATCAGCAAATTCCTTCGTTAGCTTTTGAGTGCCATTAGTTTCCCAAGTAATCCATTGAGGTTTTTCGTGCATTAACTTTCCCCGATACACGTCCCATATATCCATCATAGCTCTTTGTGCGTGAGGCATCAACGGCTCACCTCCTGTTACTACCAGATGAGCTGTTTGTTTTGATACAGGATGGAGGTATGCTCCCTCAGGATTAAATTCATTGACCATTCTGTTACGGAGGATGTCTACAATCTCGTAAGCTGTATTCTTATATTGAAGATGTTTAAACTTCTTTGACCACGAGTACGATGAATCGCACCCTTTCTCCCACACAGGCAAATCCTTAATATCAGTAATGTCTGTTATATCAATGTTCTGATATGGTAGCTCGTGCGTCGAAGGGTCAGTAGGATTATCCTGTCCGAACCCATCACATTGTAGGTTGCAAAGAAAAAATCTTAACCAGGCCGATGGAACGCCAGTAAAATATCCTTCTCCTTGGACGCTATAGAAGGTTTCGCTGTACGTTATTGGTTTTTCACTCATTTACCTTGCCTCATCTTTTTTATTAATTTGTCTTGTTGCTTTCTTGCGCGATCTAGCACTAATCTTGTAACCCGTTGAACATACATGATCCCTTCCATGTGATCATACTCATGTTGAAATATACGTGCAGTCATACCAGAAAACTTCTTTGTAACAAAGTCGCCATTAGGATCCTGGAATCTAACACGGATAGCAGCTGGACGTTTAACCTTCATGAACAACGCAGGATATGTTAAGCATCCCTCATCCATCAACTCTACATTATCGCCTGTAGCTGTGATGACAGGATTAAAGCAAACGAAGGCTGGGTCTCCTTCCATTGCGAACACTCTGTATGGTAATCCCAACTGATTAGCTGACAAACCCAGGCCTTTGTAATGTCTAAGATGCCCTAACAGATCAAGAGCCAAGGCCATCGGATCGACAGGCGGATTCTTGAAATCAAACTTATCTACCGGCCGAGAAAGAATGGGATCTGAAGCAGGAATTAAACTGTACTGCTTACTCCAGTCTTGTAGTGCATCACTGGGCACTGCACTTGGCTCAGGAACTTCTTCTGCGTCTACAGTATTTCCGTCCCAATTCAAATCCGTCATTTGTGCTTGCGTTTCTATGTAATTGATAGTCATTCTGATATCCGTGAGAAGTTCTTGTGTTTTTCAAATTTAACCACGTTACTGAATTTGTCCAGGAGTTGGTCAGTCTTATGGGAGATTATAATGATATTTGTGTCAGAAGTCAACTCTTTTATGATTTTTAAGAATTCATCTGTGCCTGACGAGTCGAGTGAGCTATCGAAGATCTCGTCCATTATGAGTAGGTTGGTACTGGCGCTATTCTTCATCTTTGCTATAGCTCTCCAGGTAAACAACAAGGCTAAATCAATCCGCATCTTCTCACCTTCGGAGAACGAGTCGTAACTGAAATCATCGCGATGACGTGACTTGATCGTTTCCTTGAAGTCTTTATCGAGATGAAACTCAACGAAGAACTCCATAGCAGCCAGATACTTGTTTATTAGCTTGTTCATGATAGGAACGTATTGTTTGATGATGCGGGACTTGATTCCTGTATCCTTTAGCAGCATCTGAGCTGTGTTAAGAACTACCCTTTCACCACGATTCGTCGTTCTAATATCAACAACTTTACTGAGATCAATGTTTAGTTGTTCAAGCTCTCGTCGGTTTTCTGCTGTGGCTTCTTCTGAGATGTCGGTGCTCTGGATATGTTCTTCCAAAGATTTGATATACGAGATGATGCCAGCCGCAGTGTTGGTGAGAACATTGGATTGGCTAACCAGATCATTAAGTTCTTCTTCCACAGTTTTAACTTGGGCCAGGCGGTCGTTGACGGTTTGGATTTGGGCCCCCAGTAAGTCGAGACCAGTTTGCGCTTCTGATATAGACTCATTGGCGGTTGCGATCGCTTTTTCTTTGAACTCATGTTGTAACTCCTGGCCACAGGTAGGGCAGTCATTATTATCTTCAAAGAACAGAGTTTTCTTCTTTAGCGTTTTTACGCGTGTTTCTATCTGCTGCTCAAGTGAGATATACGTTCTCGTCTTTTCGAGAAGTTTATCCTTAGTAGCCACGATAGACTTCAATGGATCGACCCGCCTTAAAACGTCTTCTGAGCGGCTCTCAAGCTGTTGGACTTCGAACTGCTTGTCAGCTATTGTTTTAAGGAGATCATCGCGCTGAGACTGTTTATCTTGCTCTAATTGCTGTATATATCTCTTCTGTAGTATAATCTTCTCTTCAAGCAGATTTATATTAGATTCTACCTTAGAGAGCTCGATTGTATTCTCTGATATCTTTTCTTTCAGTATACTAGCCATCGTAGAAAATATCTGAATGTCCAACAAATCTTCAATAACTGTCCGGCGATCATTTGTAGACAACTGCATAAAAGGAACGAAGTTACGAGAACCAAGCACCACGATCTGGGTGAACGATTTGTAGCTCATTTTAAGAATATTTTGCTCAAGGATCTTTTGATAGTCCTTTGTGTGAGCATCTTGATTCAGCAATGTTCCATTTTGATACACTTCGAAATATCTAGGAGCGTGGCCTCTACACACCTTATACTTATTAGGTCCTGAAGAAAATTCAACTTCAACAGCAAGGTGCTTACCATTAATGCTGTTCACTAATTGCGGATTGTTAACTTTTCTAAACGGCTTCATATACAATGCGTACGACAAAGCATCCAGAAACGTCGACTTACCTGCACCATTCTCACCAATGATTAGTGTATCTTTGGCTTTGTTTAGGTTTATTTCTGTCCAAGTGTTCCCATAAGACAAAAAGTTTTTAAATCTAATACATTCAAACGTCAGCATAAATTAAACGGCCGCATACTTAGTAATTGTATCTAAAAGGGGAGTGTCCGGATGAGCTAACGAAGCGAAATGATTAGTGTCCTTAGGGAAGCACTTGCCACCAAACCCAAAATCACCATCTGGGCCAGGAACGTCCCAATGAGTTTTACCCACACGAGGATCAAGTTGAATTAACTCTTTGATACAATCGTATCTCATTCCCAGTTTACTACATATCATCCACACGTCATTAGCAAATGCTACCTTCGTTGCAAGAAAGGAATTTATGGCCATTTTAGTCATCATGGCTTCACGAGGACTTGTTACAACGGGATTGTAGTGTCTTTGTTTGAGAGCATCTAAGATCAGGTCAAATAACTTTTCATTTGTAGTACCAATTATGCAAGGGGTTATCTTTGATTCAATATCTTCTACGTAATGACGTTCGCGAATAAATTCTGGCATCACTGAGCAATCTGAAAACTCCACTAGCTGATCTGGACCTATCGTCGATCTAATTACACAGTGAGCGTAGTCTTTTACACTATCTACCGCCGTATGTAGAAGACTCAAATCGAGTTTACCTGAGGGTCCACCATTCGTAGGAACACAAATGAAAGCTAATTTGATATCGCCCCAATCATGAATTACAAGAGAAGGATCTCGAGCAGGATCTTGTATCTCACAGGTCACTCCACATCCAGACAACAATAACTTTGTGGCCTGCCCAACTGGGCCATAGCCAATAATCGCAACCTTCATAATAACCTCAACTAATCATAAGTGCTTCAGCGTACAAATTTCTTAACAGAGTTTGCAGTTCAGCTTTGTCATTTTTAATCTCTAATCCATCTACGTAGTTATTAAGAATAGCTACTGTGTCTTGCGCTTCGTCAATAATATCATCATCGTCTTCTAAATCTAGATGCAGGTGGTCGGTCACCACTTGTATGTGTAAAGGATCAGCAGATTCCAGTTTCTCAATAAACATATCAAACAAGGCCGGCTTATCTTTGTTTTTGATAATTACCTTAATTGTTTTATTAGTAAAAGCGCTAAACTGAGACGCTATAGATAACATCTTCTCCATATCCATATCAGTATCGTCATACCATATTTTATAGAACATTAGATAAGGGTTGGGTATAAATTCTATTGTTCTAGTAACAGTATCAAAGATATGAAATCCTTTTTGATCCTCATAGTCAGACCAAGTCATCTCGTAGGGACATCCTAGGTAATTAATAGACCCTCTAGCCGACTTGTGGTGATAATGTCCGGAACAAACGAGATCAAACTTCTTGAGCCAACTATCAGAGATACCATGATCGATGAACCCACCTTTATGCATCTGATACCCTGACAACTCCAGATGACCAAATAGTACCTGGGCTGAAGTCTTATCTGCCATCAAGAAGGTTTTCTCTTCATTAGCATCGCATATCCAAGGACTCATCATAATTTCACATCCACCCAACTCTATCACTTCAGGTCCGGTGTATGTGGTGATATTATCATACTCTTCTAGCAATAAGTCAACGCTATTAACTTCTAACGTATTTTTATACACACTATCGTGGTTGCCTACGAGAACGTGAAGTTTTATATTGCTATCTGCCAGAGGTTGAAAGAACATCTCTTTGGCTCGTTTCAATGACGTAAACGAGATATACTTTCTGCGATCGAAGGTGTCTCCTAGATCTATAACGGTGTCAATTCCACGCTCTTTGAGAGTAGGGAAAAATACATTTTCGTAAAAATCTTGAAAGTGGTCGTGCATTCGTTTCGAGTCATTACGTGCACCGAAATGTTGATCAGTAATTAAACCAACTAGCATTAAATCTCTCCAGTCTTTTCCGAATCAACCCCATCTAAAACCTCTACAGGATCTTCTTCGATGAACAAATCTATACCTTTCTTTTTATCTCGCTTGACTCTTTTCTCGGCTTCTTTAGCTTCAAAATTAGTTACAAAATCATTCATGTAGTCTGAATCGAGATTGATGTAAGCTGAAGGGTCGCCATGATCCTGACTTCCTCCGGTCACCAGCTCATCTGTCACCATAGCCATCTCTAATGACTTGTGCTTAATGTATAGCTGTTTTTTCTCGCGCTGAATCCTGCGTAAAAATGCGTAGTAAATTATCTGTGTAAAATATGCAAACGGGTTTTGTGATTTCTCAGGATTAAAGTTGCTGATATAGCTAATGCAGTTCTCAATGCCATCGCTAATCATCTCATCTCTGTAGGTATAGTTAATGAAGTTAGGCTTAGTCGACAGCCTCTGAGAGATCTTCAGCAAACACTCACCAATGTACTCAGGGATGCGTGGTCGAGGACTATCTGATTCTCGCGATTCTTTCAGCGCATCCAAATACTTACACATTTCTTCATACAATTGCTTATTATTAACATAATGTTGTACTTTAGCCATGATCAATGTATCGTCGTGTTTGACGATCCTCCCTTCATTAAATTATCAATTATCTGCTGGGCGCCAACTTCTGCTGTTCGGCGCTTGTGCTCGTGTTCCATTTGCTCGTCCCGTTCGGAATTTACAAAACGTATATAATGGCGTTCTGCATTATCCTCTACTCCATACTTAAAGGCAACGATTTTATCCCGAGGAACCTCTATTGTTTGCTCTGCAGCAAAAGTCAGCCACCATGCAACGGATATTACAGGACCCATATGAGTATTGTGTCTGCATACCAATACTGGATTAGTTAGTCGGATATGTTCTTTATATTCAATGATATCGGCTAACAACTCTTCCCCTGAAACTAGCTTTACTATTCCGACTGTCGACATTAGTACTCCTTTAAGGTAACTTTATACATCTTGTAATCAAATTTTTCATCATTGTACATTTTAAGCCTTTCAGCAAAATGGTCTAATGTAAAATTTGGCTTATCTTTATGTGTTAAATTATCCGCAATATCAAATAAAGTAGCTGCTGTTTTCTCGTTTCCCTTACGTAACCCCCGACCAATAGACTGTAACACTCTAACCCTACTCTTGCTAGGACTAGCAAAAATGATGTTATGTAGACGCTTGATATTGACACCAGTCGAAAACGTTCCAAAACTAGCTACAATAATTGCATTGTTCTGCTCTTCTACAATATGTCTAATATCTTCTCGGTCGTTCCCACTAACACTACCTGAAACAAAATACACTGGGCGATCAATATGAGATTTGTCGCATTGATTTTTTATATCTGCGTGTAGTATCTTACCATGCTTATCTACAAATTGATACAGCAACAATGTATTTCCTTCTAAACTCATAACCAAGTTTCTTAGAAATCTATTACGAGCTTCATTGCGAACAAGATAATCAACTTCGTCTTGGTATTTATCTTTTGCATGCAGCTTTTTTATTTCTGGGGGATATTGTAGTACTATACACTTGATTTTAAAATCTGCTAGCATTCCACTATCGATCAGTTCAGCTGTGGTCGTAACTTTCTCTACACTGCCAAATAACCCTTCTAGAACTAGCTTATGGGTTTGTGTCCCATCTAACGTTCCAGTGAAACCAAAACGATATTTACAAACATCCATCTTTGTTAGAATAGCCGTGAGCGACTTTGCTTTGAAATTATGAGCCTCGTCTCCAATGACGCAATCAAATTGACTGAACCATTTCTTTGGCATTTTGTATATTGATTGCCACGTGGACACTGTGTATAGACATTGAGTTTCTTTATCTACGCCTGCTGTGATCCCATGAATTTCATCTTGATAACCATACGACTTGAAGTCGCCAGACATTTGATTAACTAGTGATACAGTAGGAACAATTATTAAGGTTCTTTTATTAAGATATCTAGATATCAAATATATTATAAGAGACTTACCTGAGGCAGTAGGAGAAAGTAGCAGCGATCTTTTATTGCGTATCGCATGAGCAAACGCTTGTAGTTGGTAGTCGCGCGCTTCAAAAGGAAGATTTATACTCTGCGAGAATTTTGTAGCCTCGGCAACACTAAATTCATCTTGATCGAAGTCTGCAGAAGCTACAAAATTGTAACCACGGTCCTTGCAAAACTTCTCGACATGAGGAAGCAATCCTGCATAAAGTCTTTTAGTGACTGGATTAAATAGACGGATCTTACCGTCCCACATTTTGTTGCGTACTTGAGGCATGAATTGCATGCCAGGAACGGAGAATGTAAAATAGTCTTGCAACTCCCAGCACGACCCACCATCACAGTCGATTGACATATACACATCATCAACTTTTGTTGCAAAAAGTGTTTCCATAATCTATTCCTTTAGATTCCTACCTTGAATTTCTCCCAAGAAATAGCGGCGTTAATATTGAATCCCCTATTATTGAGTGATTTTATACAAGCTTCTAGAAACTCAACCTTTTCGCGTTGGTACGCAAGTTTTAAATTGCTATTGATCCAATTTTGATCTGCATCAATATATGTATTAAGATCTGCTTTCAATATCTTTAATGGCTGCTGATGCCAACCATATTCTTGCAATTGTTCGTAGTCCATATTACCTTGATAATAATCCCACATATCTTTATACAACTGACGCGACTCTGCTTCCATCTTACGGAAAGTTAGTCTTTCAGTCGAGTACATTTTATAATACTTGCTATGAAGTTGCGGAATCTTTACAGCTTCGTTACCAAGCTCTGTACGATCGATTTGACTATCACTGGCCCACAATTGTTGTATTTCTTCTAGCTTCATTTTTCTTCTCAAATTGTAGCCTGACCAGAGCTTTTCGAGCAACTGCGACTGAAAATAATATAGATGTGGAGGTAATTGTCACCTGTAATGCGTTGAAAGACAACGCCATTGTCGCACTAATTATAATTAGATTGAGAGGAAACATTATTAAGGTACCGAGAACTGTATCAAACATAGCTTCCTTGAACGCTAGTCTAGCTTGAGGGCTCAAGACACGTACCAAGTCTCTACAGTACTAACTCTAAACGATCTCCACGCTTGCTTGTCAATCGACCACACAGCATAATGATCGCTGTCTGGACGTTGCTCAAGAACTTCGGGAACATTGTTACCTGAAAGTTCGCGATTGAGAGTACAAGGCATTACTCGTAACTCGTTAGTATCTATTTTTCTGAATTCAACAGTAACAGTCCCTGATTGGGCTGCTTTAAGAAACTCATCACGATTCATTATAACTTAACTACCTCAAATTTTGTATACTTAAAAGTGGCTATACATTCTATAAAATTAATATCGAGATCTGTGGTTGCAAAATTCAATTCGCTTATTGAAGTAGGAAATAAATCAGCAAACCTAATCTCAACGTTTGGGTTCATGGCGCTATTTAATAGTGTTAGTGTTGCATCACTATACACACCATCCTGGTGCATAGGCGTACGTTCGTTCTTCCAAGCAGTAGAGTCTGCAAACTCTGATACGCGAGTCATAGATCTTAACCACGAATACATCTCGCGATAGTTGTTCATGTCTTCATCTACACGAAACCCTATACTAAGATCTGAAAACTGGAGCTTATCGCCTGGTAATGGTATTACCGAAAAAGGAGAGGGCATTTGAATCTCTCCCATTTGAACGCTAGGGACCGTTACCGTCTGCACAAAAAAGTTAACAGAGGGTAATCTCTTGATGACAAACTTTGCTCCAACTGGAGACATAAAGTTAATATTGTTTGGTTGGCTCATGTGGTATTTATATTACTCTATTTCAGACTGGTAGAAGTATAGCTTATTTTTATTCAATAGTCAACAACTATGTAACGTTGTCCTTATTTTTCCATGTCTTTAGTCTGTGGCAATTTGCACATAAGGTTTGTAGGTTAGATGGATCGTTATTCCTATGATTTCCATCAATATGATCGACGTCTAATTGTACAGCGGCTTCTGGAATAAACCCACAGGATTC
>TARA_R110000868_G_C10972986_1_pt1 | contig 57780 bp, 100 predicted proteins | sample TARA_R110000868 | Tara Oceans TARA_R110000868 (sample SAMEA4397489) | marine metagenome | biome: Polar Biome; feature: [SRF] surface water layer (ENVO:00010504); material: water (ENVO:00002006), including particulate matter (ENVO:01000060) such as... | depth 5 m | reverse complement strand
GAGGTTATCGGTAATATCTACCAGCATCCTGAATTAATTAACAAAGAACAAAATGACTAAGAAAACCGCAAAAGAATTAAGCAAACAAGAGTTATTAGATCTAATACCTGTCTTGACAATCGAGGAAGCTGCAAATCATTTCAATATTTCAAGATTTACTTTGAAACGATTCTCAAGAAAACTAGGCGTGAAATCAAAACCTGCACCCGTTGGAAGACCGCCAATTCAATTAATATAAAAGGATATTATGAGCAATATAAAAATCAAAATTAATAGAATCATGATAAAATTAAAATTAGCAGAGTACGATTTAAAAACAGGGAAGTTTAAGAAGTTTCATAATCTTGAAAGATTCGGGTTCGTTTATGGGGGTGATTTCATCAACTTTGATGGTTGTCACATGTACTCTGATATAGACGAAAAAGATCCACTCAATCGCTTCGACGGACTCTTTGATGGTAGGACTTACGGGGCTGGTCAATTTGTGTTGATTAAAGATAATTTAGATGATGTTTATAAAACAGAAGGGAAGTCTATAGGAAGTACTTTTGAGAAAGAATACCGTGAGACCTTTAATATATTTGAAGTTGAGAAAGGGGAGCTTGAGGAATATCTAACGGCTTACCGTCCAACAAAGAAAGTCGTAGGCAATCTTCATGATAACCCTAAGCTGTGGAATAAGATAGGCACCACAGAGGATCACATATTTATTTATTGGGACACGCAACCTATATTAGTTACCGATCCGGAAGCTATTAAAAAGATAAAATATATTTAAGATGAAAAAAGAAGACATAAGCAAAGTATTTGAAAATAATAATTTTCATTATGATTTAGAAATTCAGCTTTATGAAAAAAATTTAATTATTACTCGATCCGATGAGAAAGAGAAATATCAAATAAAAATAGAATCTTATGTGGATGCTTTGGATATTCAACAAAAGCTAGCCGAGCTAGTTAAAATTCGTAATGTCCATGTCTTTGGATGCTCGCCGTTTAAATTAATTAAATAACATGATAAAATATAGGGTAGTGCAAGAAGTAAATTTTTATGGACAATCAAGATTTATTTGTCAATTTAGAAAGCTCTGGGGATTCTGGCAAAGATTGAAGTATTTTAACCAATATGGTTATTTATATGAGGCTAGATTTGAAACTTTAAAAGAAGCTGAGGAATGTATAGAATCAGACAGAATGCGAGACTTTAGAAACAAAAAAATAATTCATAAAATTAAATAACATGACTAAAACAACATCTTGCCACATAAAAACGGCTGTTATGAGTGATTACAGATTTAATAAATCATTTCATCTAGTAGCTTCTGAGGTATTGAATGCCGATGTACTGGTTGCAAATAACAAGAAGTCTGTTGAAATAGAAGTAAAAATATCTAAACAAGATTTGTTAGCTGATTTTAAAAAGGCAAAGCATAAAAAATATGCTAATGTTGATAATAATTATTTTGATACTATACCTAATCAATTTTATTTTTGCGTACCAACTGAATTGGTCGATGATGCACTTAAGCTAGTTAAAAACTTACCGTATGGGGTTATGAAATATATTTCTAGTGAAAGTGTTTGTGTGATAAAAAGAGCAAAGTTTATGCACAATGAAAAACCACCGCAAAGTCTTTGTAAAATAATAATGTTAAGAATGGGTAGTGAGTTAATTAATCACAAACTGGACAAGTTAAATATTGAATCTAAAAAAGAAGATAAATTTATTTAAAAATTTAAATTAAAAGCTATGAAAACAACATCTTACAAAATATCAAAAGAGCTTGAAATATTAGGCTTCAAGGATCTTGAAAATGCAAGTGTCAGAGTAGAACAACACAAAGGGTTTTATAATTGTTACTACCTTGAGACAATTCTTGATGCTTTGCCTAAATCAATTGAAAATCTAAAGTTAATACTAGATATGGAAACTCGGGACATTTATTATATGAGTATTATTAAAACTGAATACAGTTATTGCGAGTTTCAAGAACTAAAGCAGAAAGGCGAATCACTAGCAGACACAGCAGCCAGATTACTAATAACATTAATAAAAGATAAAATAGTTGAGTTATGACTTTAGATCCACAAAGAAGATATAGAAATAAAGATACTGGTCAAATAGCTTTATTCGTAGGAGTTAGATCATGTGGCAAGAGTCAGGTGGGAAGAAAAGAGGATGAGATTGAAAAAACTTGGGAGAAGATAGGAAAACCAAAGGAATCAAGACCTTGTAAAATATGGATAGATGATATTTTAATAACTAAATAGTCAAAGTATGAAAAACGATAGGAGTTATAATGATATATTGAAAGATATCTGGGTGAGGCTAATACCCTTGCAGCAAACTTTACTAACTTCTGATTTGTCTTTAATGAAGCAAAAGGGTAGGAAAAGTTATTTATTGAAAATTGAACAGGATCTAAACAACAGTAGAAAGAAAGATATATATTTTATAATAACTTTATTTGCTGGCTTTATGTTGGCGGTTTTGGTTGTTTGTTATATGTGTTAATAAAAAAAATTAATAAATAATGTATATTAGCGACCAAGAGAAAAAAATAATTTTAAGAGATCTTTCAAATATCCCGAAATTTCGCAAGCTATACACTAGCCAAGATCCGACGAGTTTGGCGATGCGAAAATTAAATAGGAGTAGTCTTGAATTAATCTCCAAGAAACATGTAGCGATGGCGTTAGGAATAAGCTTTTCTAATTTCTACGCAAAAATTAAACAACCTCAGATGAAAATATTATTTGCAAATCAATTAAAAAAATTAATAAAAGATAAAATAAATGAAATTAATGCTTGACATATAGAAACATAAGTTAATCTAAATTATTTTTTTCAAACCAAAAAATGTAATGCTCTGGTTCAGGTATATTAATACCCTTATCCTTTAAGAAAGTTAAGATATTATTTGGTATGTTTGGTCTATCTTCTTTTTTGTACGCCATTCTTCTTCTAAACTGACTCAATGATAAATTATTTTTAGATAGATTACAAAAAATACAAGAGGGCCTATAATTCTTAATATCATCATCTCCATTGCTTGCTTTTGGTTTTAAGTGATCTATTCTTAATGTTTTACGATTAATATTAGTTCCACAATACCAGCAACACCCCTTACTCATATCTAGCACCTTATTTCTCACATTATTACTTTTATAAATCCTATCAGAGTATCTTTCTAGAGAACACTCACAACACATGCCACTAATAACATACCTCTCTGATTTATGCCCCCTCACACATAATTTATTTGTATAATATTTATTTAATCCACTTGCTGTAGCTCTTTGCTTACTAATAATATTCATTTTGACACATATAATTAAATTAATTCTTGACAATGTAAATGTTATACTATATAATTTGTATTGTCAAGTAGACAAAGAGCGATTAGCTCACTTATTAATTTAAAGGAAAGTATTATGACAATTTTAGAAATCAAAACAAATGGAAACGATGCACAACAAGCATTAAAAGACAACGGATTTAAAGAAATATCTAACTGGTTCAATGATAATATTTATAGTAAAGATGGCGAGAATTATAAAATAGCTCACCCAGTTTGGACAAAGGACTTGAAGGCTGTTAGGGTAGAGAAGAGGGAAATTGATATTTCTTACTCAAAAGATAAAATGTTTACAACTTTTTATTCTGAAAGTAAGGATGGTGAGGAAATTTGGAGAAATATGGCGGAAAAAATGAACGGCGTGGCTAAGGTTTTTAACTTTGAAGCTAGTGCAGTAATTAAGCAAATACGCAATGCTGGTTATATTGTGAAAAAATCAATCAAACCTACTGGGACTATCGATGATATATTAAAAGAACTTACAATCGATGAAAGCTAAGGATTTTAAACAAGCACGCAAAGATCTAGGACTAACTCAAAGGAAATTAGCCATAGAGTTAGGACTAAGCGTAAAAAATGGCGATGTTTACATTAGAAGGGTGGAGAATGGCGGACAAGAGCCAAGCGGCTTATTGATTAAATGTTTTGAATTTTATATCAAATTGAATAAATAATATTATGACAGATAAAACACTAAAACAAAATTTTATTTCACCAGAAAATACTATATTCATACATGATAATTTCGATGAGGATATAGTTAGAAATATTTTACCAGTATTTGATCGCTTAATTGAGGATGAATCAGGCAAAAAGAAAGGATTAATCACGATAGATATTGACTCTAATGGCGGCTATGCCAGATATTTACAATCCTTGTTAATGAGAGTTGATATTGCAAAAAGTAAAGGTATAATTGTCAAGACTATAGTGTCCGCCTATGCCTACTCTTGCGGGTCGATGTTAGCTTGCTCGGGAACTAATGGACACAGATTTATTTCTAGTCACGCAGAGCATTTATGCCACCTAGGATCGGTAGGATTAAGTGCCATAAACGACAAAGAATTAGAAAGAGGATCTGCCAGAATAAAAGCACATTTTGACTTTGTGAGATCTATTTACAAGAAAAATGCCAATATCCCTGAGCTTAATAAAGTTATTCATGACGATTGTTTATTCATACAGGGTCAAAAAATAATTGATTGGGGACTAGCAGATAAATTTATTGAAGATAATGAGCCAGAGCCAACAACCAAGAATAGTGTTAACGTTGAAACATTTTGCAAAGGCTTATCTTATCCAGCACTTAGTCAAGATGAAATAAATAAAATCCTTACACCTCAAACACCTATGAATAATAAAGATATTGGTTCTAATAAATACAAATTTACGTCAGAATGATAAAAAACCTACAACCCTTTAAATAAAAGCTCAAGGCAACTATCATCCACCGTGTGGAGACAATGTTAATTAAGTAAATTGAAAAAACTACATTATGAAACAAATTAGATTAATAAAAGATTTCAAAATTCTCTCTCAGGGGCTGATTCAGTCTGGTGACCTTTGCGAGTATTCAAGATATAATCACTTAGAGACAACAAATGATTGGTGTCATATTAATCTAGGTTATTTTATAGACGGTAAAGTTGTAGGAGAATTGCAAATCAAAATGGTTCGAAGCGTACAGCTTACAGGATGTGTTATTAATATTTTTGTAGATAAAAAATTTCGTAAACAAGGGGTGGGTTCAAAATTACTAACTGATGCAATAAGGAGATGTAAGGAAGATTTAGGTTGTTATTTTATAAAAGCTATGATTAGCCAAGTTAATATAGCATCTATAAAATTGTTTAAGAAGTTTAATTTTGAATATTCAGGAACGTACCCAGATAAACTATCGAAAGGTAAGTTGATTCTTTTTGAGAATTATTACAAATATATAGTGGATTGCGCATTAAATGAGCCAAAGCCTATCCACTAATATTGAAGCTCCAAACCCACCAAGAGCAATTACAGGGGAAAGTATAACCTATAATAATCAAGGGAGTATAATTAAACGACTATTCGGCTAAAATATGGAACTTAAAAATAAAAAAAGGCAAAAGGATTTTGACAGAGCGGTCAAAAGGATGCGAATTGCATTGCTAAGGAGTTTTAGCAAAGATATTCCCGCTAGTTTACTTTGCCCTAAAAAAGCCAAAAAAGAGGAGGAAGTGTTCGATTATTCGGTATATGATAAAATTTTGGCTAAATTTCCGTACCCTTTAAACAAAGGCTAAAGGCAACTATCATCCACGGGTTGGAGATAATATTAATTAGATAAAATATGACCGATATTCAAGAAAGATTATCGATTAAAATCTATGATCTTCTAAAAGATTCTAGTAAAAAAATCACGGAAGAGGAAATTAGGCATGAACTAATCGAGTTTCTAACTGAGGTTCTACCTCCTGTTACGGTTCAAATTAAGTCATTTAACGTAAAAACTGGTAATGTTAATATTGAAATTAAATAACTAGATTATGACACTTAAATTATATAAAATAAGTCAGGAATTAGTTGGTGGATGGGACACCTATGATTCCGCAGTAGTTGCCGCCTACTCTCTAGAGGACGCTAGAAATATAAACGCATGCTCATTTGTGACGCATGCAGCAAATGGAAAATGGATGGGAACTTATAGTTTCCACGCTATATCAAATGCTGGTGAGGAATATGAGAAGGATGACGGTCGTGATTGGCCAAGATACTGCGATATAAAACATGTAAAAGTGGATTACTTAGGCACGGCATGCTCTTTAATGAAACGGGGTGTAATATTAGCTTCTTTTAACGCAGGATAATATAACAATACGCCGATTTAGCTCAGTGGTAGAGCGTTCGCCTTGTAAGCGATTGGCCGGGAGTTCGAATCTCTCAATCGGCACCATAATTTAAATTTAATAAATTAATTAAATAAACATGAGAATACCATTCCCTAGAAAAATAAAAAAAGCTATCAAGGATAATATATTTCTTATTGCGCCTTTATTTGTAATAGGAGTTATATTAGGTAATTCATTGCTATATATTTCTATTCAGCTTGTAGCGCAAAGCGTTATCGCTTTTATATTTATGGATGCAAGTATTATTGATCTAAGTATTGATAATATGTTTACTAGAATTAGTATATTATTTACTGCTCTAGGTTCCGTCTTGGGAATTTGGAAAGGAATTAACGAATACTATTGATTTACAAAACAGAAAACTAGGTAAACTTTGTACCTAGCTTTCTGAATAATCTTCGAGCTAATCTAATTTGATTTGTGAAATTCTAGCCTTGGATACATTGTATTTTATTGCTAAATCTACAGGGGCTTCACCATTTTTCAAAGCTTTCCTGATCTCCTCATCTCTAATAAATTTTTCTAATCTTCGATGAGCCTTAATATCTTCGAAGGTCACTTTCTTGATAATATCCGTCCGGCCATTTATTATGTAATTTTTGAAAATAATTAGATCTTTTAAGAGCTTCGCCAGAACCTCCTCGGACAAATGATTGATATTTTCTTCCGTGATGGCAACTCCAGTGAATTGAGCCATTAGGATTATTTTATTTTTTAGAATTTTCATAGTTTTATTTATTTATTATTGATTTTTGTTAGCTATCCTCGATGATTCTTCTAAAATTAAGTCAAAAAAGTTCTCCAGGGGAGGGCCGTCCATTGATATACCTAAATGACTTATTATATATTGCATTGATCTTAACTCCGTTGATTCCTTCGCATAGGCTAACATTTCTTTCATTTCTTTAGACCTGTCGGTTGTTATAGTTTCCGCAGATAGGATGAGGGTCGCCGACGCTACTAAAAAAGCATCCTCATTTTGTTTTTTAAGTTTCTTGTTTTCTTCGACGACCCTTAAGTAATCTTCGACAATAGAATCTTTTTTAATTGATTTATTCATAATAATTTTATATTTAATGTTGATTTAGTTGTTAATTAAACTGTTTTAATTAATTTTCGATTAGTTATCCCTATTATGTACGTAATCTGTATAAGTTAGCTCAGCTCTAATAAGCTCGATTACATATGCAAAACAGTCATTAACCTGCCTTTGTGGTAATTTTTTATATTCGCCACAGTTCAATTTTGCGATTTTCCTTTCAAGTTTGTTAATAGGCTCGATAAATATTCGATCCTCTTCCGAAGAGGCTTGAGCCTGATTTATTGATAATATTAATGCAATAGTTATTAGTAAAATTTTCATAGTATTTATTTATTTGATTTAAAAAAACTTTTTAGACTGTTTACCATAGTAACGCATAAGCTAGTTTTAACCTCCTTATTTTCCACACAGTACCTTTGCCCTTCGCCACAAGTGCCTTTAATAGAGTGGTAATCCTTCATTGATTTTTCCAAGGCCAATATAGATTTTAGGGTTAAATCGTGATGTTTAGGGTTGTCAATGGATAATAAATTATTCATTAAACAACTTCGAGCGTCTTCCAATGTTTCGCCGCGCGCGTAAGTATCTTTATGTTTTATTAACCAACTCCCCCAACGCTCGCCGTCATTTATTACATTATAAACATTGCCTTTTTTACTTAAAATTCTTGATAAAATATTATTTGCGATTATGTGAGGCACTCCGTCCAATTCTCCGTTGAGAAGGTAGCGGCTTGGATATTCCCAGCAAGAAGTGCGGGGGCAAGTTTCGATAATATCACCCTTTTTAACCTTAATTTCCTTTCCTCCGCCAAAACCAATAGTAACGCCAGACCCAAGAACTTTAACAATTGAAGCAGGCGCAATTGAAACACTAGAAAAGCTGTCAACTGTAATATTATTCCAGTCACCGTAGCAATAAATGTTAGAGAAGCAGCCAACGACGGCGGTTAGGCCACCAGTTGCGGTTATAGTGGTATGATGACCCGCAAAAACTGTCGAAGCATAGCTTAGATATATTTTAAATTTTTCGATATATTTAAAATTTAAATCTAAATTAGGCTGCTTGCTTGTAAATTGACGACCTTTCCCGCACCATGTAAATTTATCTAAATTCAGGGGTTTTCCAAGACGCGAAACTCTTTCTTGTACTTCTTTTTTTGTAAATTTCATAATATATTTATTTATTTTAATATTTTAGTCATTACTTTTTCGGGGCTACTCGCTATCCTTCCGACAACTGATTTTATCCGGTCAATTGCTAAGCTCTCCACGTCCTTCATTTTTTCTGAATATACCCCCATTGATCCGAAACTTTCATCCTCTTTTTCAAGATAGCATTCCCAGGAGCCGGCAAGTTTAACGATGTACGCAGTTTTTCCAAATAGGTCAAAGGTTTTTTTTACTTTCACTAGATTGTTTTTTATAGTTATATTTTCCATTATTTATTCTGTTAAATTATTGTATCCGCTGAATATTTGGTTTCCCTTGCCTTGTAGTCTTTCGTGGAGGGTTTCCCGCACTTGCTACATTTTATTTCAGGAATTACATTTTGATGAAAATTATCATCATCATAGCCGCGCCCTGTCTCTATATTTCCGCAAGATTCGCATTCATATTCGGCTGTAAAATCTCTTCGATATTGAGATATTATTTTTTTAATTTTCATAATATTTTTAATTTTATTGTTTTAATCTTCGGGACTGTCAAAATAATCACATTCTCGACCCTCATAGCAATCCTTTAATTCTTCTATACATTCGGGGCGACTCCAATCATTTGCGGCCCTTGGTGAAAATAGGGCGTCTGTTTCTGTCACTATCTCCACACTTTCGACGCTTCCGCAATATTCACTACCTGATTTAATTGCACGCCTTAAAAGATTTCTTGCTTGCTCCCGGTCTTCCATTAATACAAGGGGTGTTTTGTCACTATAACCCCCTACTGATACTAAATAATATTTTTTCTTTACTGGTTTATGATTAAGGCGACCTTCATTTTTAAACATATAACCCCGCAAAAATTGTTGCATCTCCCCAAGAGTTAAAAAGTCGGTAATAGTTTTTATAGTTCCCTTACTTTCCCGGACGGCTAGCGCAATTTTCGGGCTAGCCTCTCCCCTATGTATAATAATATCTTTTAATTTGGGGTTAAGGCTCCCTAAGCTCTCTAATTGGTTTTTAATATGTTCTATTGTTAATTTTTTCATAATGATATTTATAATTTAATTATTAATTGTTATTTTCTTTAGCAGCCATATGAGCAGCACAAGCAGCATTATAAGTATCACGAGCATCAAGAGCAACAGCCTTAGCAGCAGCCTCAGCAGCATAAGCGGCAGCATAAGCAGCATTATCAGCATGATCAGAATGAGCGGCCATATGAGCAGCCATATGAGCATCACGAGCAGCCTCAAAAGCAGCTTTTAATTTTTCTTCTTTAGTCATAATATTTTTTGATTTAATTAATATTAATTTTATTAGTTGCTAGCTTTTCGCATTGAATAATCGCCATTTTTAAAGCTTTTTTAAGGGATTTAACCCAATATCCATAATCTTTATTATAAGATAGATAATAACATTTTCCAGCAAGGTGGACGCCAACATTGCCCTTGATAGTTTTAAAACCTATTATTTCAGATTTATCATTTTCTGAAATTTCGTTTTTGTTTAATTTTTGCATGATTATTATTTAAATTTAAGTTGATCTTGCTGGCATTATTACGCCTATTTTTTCCCCTTTAGCCCTAACAGTCATAGTTTCTGTTGTATTGTTTTTGTTTACTAAGAGCGACACAAGGCCGTCTCTATTCATTAAAGGCAATAGCATCGAAAGTTTTTTTAAATTAAATATTACCTCAATTATTTCAGTTTCCTTAACCTTTACCGTTGTAACTTTTGCAATATCAAGGCCATCAATTTCACTTGTTACATAGGTTGCGCCTGAACATTCAATATAACTTGAGCCGCCCTCAGTGTAAAAGAAAAGAAGCGCTTGTTTTGGGCAGTTTATCGACCCGATAACCTCAAAATCAACATATAAATCACTTTCAAGCTCGCTACAAAGTTTAATCTCATGATCTAGGGCTAGTGTTGCATCAGTGGCTAAAATCCTTATGGCGCAACGATCTACGGGCTTAATCTGAATATAGTTTAAATACCTAATGTTGTATTTGTTTACAGCCCTGATTTTTTTAACAATAGATTGTATTTGATTAAATTGGTCGCTTGTTAAAAAAAATAAATCTTGTCTTTTTTCGTTTTTCATAATATTTTTAATTTAATTATTAATTGTGTTTTGCGTCCAATTCTTCGGCAAAAACGCCTATAAATTTTATTTTATTCATAATGTTATTATTTAAATTGTTATTATTATTGAACTAGTAAAGTAAGTTTTTTAAAAGAAGATTCTTGTATATATTTAATTGATTTAAAAGCAAATTCGCTAATATTAAAAGTATTTACTGAGCCATACTCTCTAATCGTTAATAAATCAGCCTTTGCAAGATTAGCATCGATAATGCAATTTCTTAGATCTTTAAAATTCATAATCTTTATAATTTAATTGTTGTTATGTAATCCGCTTTTTCCTCTAATGCTTTTTTATGCAATTCTAAAAGTTTTTTGTCACTTACCCTGTGCTTGCCATGGTATGTAAAAACAGTTTCACCGCCTGCACTTTTCAGCATGTTATCATTGATTTTTTTCCACTTTGAAAAAGAGGTTACGATATTTCCTGAGTGTCTTTTCATTGTTGTAATTTGTAAAACAAGATCATTTTCTAATTTTATTTCAGTCTCTGCATATTTGCCGTAATGGTTTTTACCTATTTCTATTTGCATGATATTTATAATTTGAGTTGGTATTGTAGCACCATTATAGCCCTAATAAAATACAATGTCAAGTCTTTTATTAATATTAATTTAAATACTTAATAAAATGCTATAGTGAGTATAGGCAAGGGATTGCGGGGATTATGTTAAGAAAATGAAAAGAAAATTTAAAATAAATTATAATTAATTTGCATTAATTTGTATTAATTTAATTGTGTGATTGATGTTTATTAATGAGGGGAAATAGTAAAAAAGTCGTGTCAAGGTTTATTTTGATTTATTTTTGCAAGTGTAGCAAAATGAAAAAATTATTGCATTATACAAGGCTAGCGATTATAGTGTTGTTTTAAGTAATTTAATATATTTATTATGGCAAAACCAAAAAGTATAACGACTATCAAAAAGGAAATGGAGGCAAGAGGGGAAAGCTTAGGAAATTATAAGAGCATAGCGCAAAAATTAGCAATGGAAAAGAAGCTAAAAGGAGGGGTGAAGAAGGCAACTATCAAGGGGGATATTCAAAGGAAAAGAGTTGTGAAGGAGTTTTTGAAGTGTAATGATATAAAACAAACGGCTAAGACATTAGGCATGAGCTATCCTAACGCGTCTCGATATGTTAACAGTGATAAAGCTTTGATAATGTTTAAAGAAGTGTTTAGCGAGATTGGACTAGACAAGGAAGCAATAGCTAAAATTACTAAAGAAGAATTCCTAGAATATAACAAGCAAAAAGTTACAAGATCAGACGCTGGAGGACGAGCGGTGGAAGAGATGAGAGATGGTAAACTTGCGTTTAAAGCTTTACAATTTGCAGCTGATAAAATAGAACCAACCAAGCAAGAAATCGAAGTAAATTATAATGTTGATATTAACAGTAATACAGCATCGCTAGCGGTTAAACAGTTGATAAATCAAATCAATGATGTTGAAGTATTAAAAGAATTACTAGTCTTGGTAGAGGCTAGGAAAATATCTTGTAGTGTTATGATAGAAGTGAATTAATACCCCCTATTTTTACTGAGGGATTATACCCCTACCCCTCTTTGTATGTAATAAGCTACTTATACACATATTTTAAATTTCTAAAACTCAACCCCTCCCCCTTTTTTCACACACAATTTATCTTCAAAGTATCATTACTCAATCTAATTTTATTTTTTTTTTAAAATTTGAATTTCTAGAGTGTTTTTTCTTCTTTGTTTATTGCTAAGACTGGTATTTGGATATAGTAATCCCTACAACAGAAATTACTATTAAAAAAAATATGCTATTGCAGTATATTTAGTCAATATCAGCATGAGGGCGATGTATTTTTTCAACATCAGGTAGGTTAGCGTTCTCCTTTCTCAGCCCCGTAATACTCTAACGGTCAATTCTCTTGTCCTTATCTGCAATGCTGCGACAGATATGGGTGACTTATATAATAAGTCTCACTTTTATCCACTATATTGTTCTACTTAGGATTTAAGGAAGTTTGCTGAGGTTCATCCCTCCACTTGACCTTGACATTCTCTTATTTTGAGTGGTAGAATATCCTAATAATATTTTGAACTTTCATATATTTTAATTAATTAATCTTAAATTGCAAATACTTCTTATAAGTTTTTAACAATACTATTGTTATAAATATTTTGCTTTCTTAGTTATATCAATTATTATTTCTTTTTAGTTTAACAAATATAAATCTATGTTTGATAGTGTTAAGAAGATATTAAGTTTAAAAAAGCCTAAGTTAATGACTGTGGAGGAAAAGAGTGCCTTAGGAGGCTCTATATTCTTTGATACAAAGGGAAGAGCTTTCTCTTATGTCAACTCTGCATTACAATATTTCTCTTATTATTCTTATGTTGCTCCGGTAGGTGATGCAATTAATAAAATAGCAAATTCCAGTTGCTCTATTAAGATAATGCCTTACAGCAAAGGAGATAAACAATCCTACAAGGTTGTTATTGATAATCCTTTTTTCAAAAAATTACAAAATCCTAATCCTCAACAAACTCGTTCTGATTTTTTTAAAGATTTCTATATTGATTATTTGGTATCTGGTAATCATTATCTTTATGTTTCGGTTAATTTTAAAAATGAAATACTAGAATTACATAATTTATGCCCTACAGCTATTTGTGTAGAGGAAAATGCCTTTGGTAATATTTCTAGATATACTTACAATAAAAATCATACTGGTGTAGAGATGAGTTTTAGTAAGGAAAGTGTTAAGATCCACGGCAAAACTTATGAGTTGTTTAAAGAAAGAAATAAAAATGCTTATTTATTCCACTTTAAAGAGCCTTCAAAGAATCCTAAATTTACTAAATCCTTTGGTGATAGTAAGTTGCAGTCAGTTCAATTAGAAGCCGAGCAGTATTTAGAAGCGTCTCGGTATAATACTAATGTTATTTTAAATGGTTTTAATGCTAAAATTCTATTATCTCCGAAAGAAGAGTTGAGAATGACTTCTGATCAACACGCTAAAGTAAAAGAAGAACTAAGTAATTTCTATTCAGGATCAAATAACTCTGGTAATAATGTTATGCTTCCTAAAATTCCTATGACAGCTCAGTTTATTGGCTATAATAGCAAAGATATGGATTTCAAGGAGTTGATGCAGAGAATGAGAGTAGCTGTGTATAATTGCAATAACATTCCTTTGCCTATGGTCGAAGGTGAGTACACTTCTAACGCTAATATGAAAGAAAGTGATCTACAGTTCTATGATAAGGCTGTAATACCTCTAATTGATGTAACATCTGAAAGATTATTCAAAATTTATGATATATTTTACGATGATAATACTATTGTAAAGTTTGATTTTGATAAATCTGCAATTCCGGCCCTACAAGAAAGAATGATTAAGAATGCAGTTGACTTAACTAAGACTGGCGCTATAACTAAGAATGAAAATAGAGAATATCTAGGTCTTGGTAGAGTTGAAGGTGGTGCAGATGCTTTATTTATTGATGGAAACTCTATTCCTATTGCTGGAGATATTAGTTTTGTTAATTCCTTAAGTACTACAATCAGAGATATAACAACCGCCAATTAGTGAATTTACTAGGTATCGCTGTGTTTACAGAGTTTTTCGCTTGAATAAATAACGGTTTCATTATATAAATATTTATCTTCTAACAAACTTAAATATTCTTTATAGATTGCTCTTATTCCGTAACCATACCAATTCTTGTAAAGTTTCTCAGATACGCATAATACATCTGTAAAAAATAGTTTTCTTGTTGGTTCGCTAATTACATTTTTTTCATAAAGTATAGGCAATAAGTTATCGACTCTTTTTAGATAACTACTTATTTCTGTATTTGATATAGCCATATGTTTAATTTTAGTTTTTATCAATACTAAATGGTACTTATACCTTTACTTACTAATTTTTAATGTTATTTTTAATAAATATAGTATTTTAATACAGTAATATTATTTTGTTAATAATGCAAGAAAAAATTATAAAAAAGTTTGAGATTAAGAATCTTGATGAGCTAAATGATACATTAGGTTATTTTGAAGCCGACCTTGCCGTTTATGGTAATATAGATTTCAGTAATGATATTATCGATAAAGGTGCTTTTGGCAATATTGATCCTCAAAAGAAATTTCCTCTATTAGCTGATCACGATACCAGAACAGTAATTGGTCATTTTCTAGCTGATTCAATGAGTCAAGATGCTTTGAAAATTAAAGGTTATTTTAATTTTTCTAGAGATCCAGAAACAAAATCTTTATTAGTTCCAAAAGCTGGAGAAAAATATGCCAACTTGAAGAGTGGTGATATCTCTGGTTTTTCTGTTGGGTTCCTATATGAGAAATGTTCATGTACCGTTGAAGAGATCGATGGAATGGAGGTTAGAAGAATGACAAAAAGTTTAGAACTTAAAGAAGGTTCTGTTGTTACATTTCCAATGAATGAAAAAGCTACATTGAATAATATTAAAGCCGATGACACTAAAGATTTTATTAATAATAATGACAAAATAATGATACAAGAACTCAATGATACAAATAAAGAAGCTCAAACTAAATCAAAGAGTTTAGATGAGATTAAATCAGTGAAAAATATTGAAGATATTGAAGATATTTTAAAAGATTATGGATTTTCATGTAAAGGTGCAAAAATTATAATCTCAAAAGTAAAAAGTTTTAAAGAGTCTGAACCTCGTGATGAGGTACAGGCAAAAGATAAAGACGAAGGAAAGCGGGATGCTAACCTAAAATCTCTATCAAGTTCTATCTCTACCTTAGAGAAGGAATTAGTTTTGAAAGAACTCGAAACTAAATTGGAAAAAATTACTAATTTAATAAAATAACAAATGGAAAACGAAATAGAAGTTAAGGCTTTGACAACAAAAATTGATAGCTTGTTAGCTAAAATTAAAGAAAAGTCAGAAAAAGAAGAAATTAATTCAGTAGAAATAAAATCTTTAAAAGAAGATTTGATTAAAACTATCACAGAAAACAAGATTTCTAGTAATGCCGCTGTTCTTGAGCAAAAATCTCAATTAGATGCGATTGAAGCTAAGCTTAATAATCCTTTTAATCCTGTAAATGAAGAAAAAAAATTAAATGAGACTCATTTAAAAGAAGATATTATTTCAATTTGCAAAGCTATTGATTCAAGAAAACAAGTTAGACTTGAGGAAACTAAAGCTATTAGAATTACTGACGCTACTACAACTGGTGGATTTATTCCATCTTCTGTAAGTAGAGGTTTAGTTGATGTAAATGCTCAACCAGAATTAGTTTTACTTTCTGAAATTGATAATTTACCTGCTGTAAACACTTTGAAAGAAGAGTCATTCTTTATTGGTTATGATTCATCTTTTTTAGATCTTGACGGAGCAAATGAAATGGATGCTGCTGATGTTTCAAGATTGATTGAACTGTCAATTATAAAAATTGTTAGCCGTAAAGAGCAAGCTAAAATTTTAGTTTCATCTGACATCATGCTTTCTGCCGCTGCTGGAGATGTTTCTGCAATGGAAATTGTTCAAAGAAATTTATCAGAACTTAGGATAAAATTTTATCTAAGAGTTGTTAAAAAAGTTTTTGCGGATATGATTAATAATGCTAACTCATCTGAAGTTAAAAAAATTGTAAAAATTCCAACAACTACTAATAATCCTACACAAACAGCTACGCTAAGAGAAAATTTAAGAAACTTTCCATCTAATCTAAAAAAAGTTTATATAGGTAATTCTGTTATGTACTTAAGTAGAACATATCTTGATTCTATATTTGCTAAAGAATCTTCTGATGGTCACTTACCTTTAGAGCAATTTAGATATGAAGGTAAAATTACTTATTTTCTTACTCCAGGTAAAGCTTATAGAGTTGAAACTTTTGAGCATGATCAAATTGGAACCTATAAATCTTTAGTTGACGGAACTACTGATATTACTACAGATTATGACCCGGCTGCCCTTGTTGGCGCCAATGCCGGTAAACTTTTGGCTATTGTTGGTGACTTCAAAAAAGGTTACAAACATCAACCAAGCACTGCTGGAACAATTGGTTATGATTCTAGTATTAGTAATCTTCTCGACGGAGCTATACCTGCTGGCATAATATCTTATGTAGCACAAGGTTTAGGTGTAAAAGAAGCGTTAAAACTTCTTTACTCAATTTAATTTAATTTTAATTTAATAAAAAATATTATGAATACTAAAGATACCACAAGAGGAAGTGTTATAGAAAGCTCAATTCCTTTATTGCAAAGAGCAGTAGCTTCGGCAGTTACTGTTGGAGCAGCTATTAATGTAACGGGCGTTCAAGCAATACTTCATACTATCAAAGCAAGTGCAGTAGCAGCTTTAACTGTTGGCATTCAGGATGTTCAGTTTGCTAATGATGCTGGTTTTACTACAAATGTATCAACTTACACGACTGATGATTACTTAAATAGTAATGATCAAGATAGTGCAAGTTCTGCAATTGTTCAAACTCTTTTAGCCGCAGCCGGTTCTTCTAAGCTGTCATTAGTAAATTTAGCTAAAAATGGTCAAGAGTTTATGAGAGTTAGAGCAGTTCAACCTGCTGGAACTCCAGATGCAACTTTTGGAATTGAAACTTTATTGGTTTATGGAAGTGAACCTAAGATTCAATCTTAATTGACTTTTAGATATTAAGGTGGTAATATTATACCACCTTAATATTAATAAACTAAATAATATGTATAAATTAGATAAAGATTATAGTGATAATGGAATTTCATTAAAGGCTGGTAAATATACTGAAAAAAAATTGATAGACTTATATGGTTCTAAAGAGAAGTTTAATTTTTGTCTAAAATGTACATCACTAAAGAATGTGTTAGAAATTGATAAACCTATTACTGATAATAGAGTTGATAAAAGAGAAATTCATAATAAAGCTGATTTAGTTGGCTGTGTTACAAAAGATGAAGGAATATTAGCTCCACCAATTACCATAGATACAGAAAAAGAATTAGAAGTAAAGGGTACATTGGGTAATAATGATTTAATACTAGAGCCTATTGTTGATAGTAAAGTTTTTGAAGATGGACTTGAAAATCTAATCCAGCCAATTAATCCAGATATAGAAAAGGCAATAGAGGAATTAGCAGTAGAATTACCCGTTGAAAAAATAATAAAAGAAGAAGAAAAACCTGAATTAACATTAGAAGATTACCAAAAAATAGCTAAAGAAAAAGGATTAAAACATAGTCATTTAATGGGTATCGAAAAACTAAAAAAACTAATAAAAGATAGTGAGTAGTAATTTACAGTTTAAACAACCTTTAAATAATGTACTTGTTACTGGGACTGCTGTATTAGCGGTCTCATTAGAAGAAGCGAAAACCTATCTTAAAATTCCTGTTAGTTTTACTCAAGATGATGCGTTAATTACCTCAATAATAAATTCATCAACAACTTTCTTTGAGAGAATTACTGGTAGAGATCTAATAAGCAAAACTTATAAAACCTATCTGGACAATTTTCCTGCTATTGATCTTACATACAAATTAGTAGGGTTAACACCGATAAGTTTAAGTTATGTTGACAATGGAATAATTATCAGTAAATCAAAATTGCAGTCAATTACATCTATTCAATATTACTCTAGTGGAGTTTTAACAGTCTGGGATGTTATTAATTACTATTTTACTGATGATGTAGATTATTCTGGAATATATCTTGTTAAAGATAAGAAGTTTCCTGAAGTGGACGAAAGAAAGCAATCCGTTGTTATTGAGTTCGTTTCTGGCTATGGTGCTGATGCAACAACAATCCCAAATGATATCAAGGAAGCCTTGTTACAGGTGATTGCATATCTTTATAATAATAGAGGTGACTGTGAATGCTCTGAAGGGCTTCCAGTTATGGCAAAAAATTTATTTTACTCTTATATAATAATTGACCATGTCTTGTAGAATAAAACCAAAGCCTTATAAAGTCTGTATAGGTGATTTAAGGTCCTATATTACTATCAAGCAAAAGACTAAAAACGCATCAAATCTTTCTGGACTAAATTCAACTATTGACTTAAGTGTTGGCGAAGGTGTTTGGGCTATGCAGAAATCTGTAAATGGTGAAGAGATATTTGATGGCATAAATATGATAGGGAAAATTACAGATCATTTCTACATAAGATATAATCCGCAATCGCCTCTTGATAAAACCTATTTGGTAGAGCTTGAGGGCAATAGATATGATATTATAGAGATGATACCAAATGTTGAAGGTAGAAGAGAATTTACCCTTTTAAAATGCTCAATTACTGGTGATGCAACTCTCGAAAGTACCAAGTTATGATACGTATTAAGGTTATTAAACCATTAAAAGCAATAACTGCCAGTAAATTTCAAACAGGTGTTAGAAGAGGTCTGCAAAACTCTAAGCAATACCTAGTTGGCAATAAAGGTAACAATTCTGGATTGATTAAAAGAGAAATGATGCAACCAAAAACTGGTAATACATATGTTACATCAAGAAAAGGTAAAAAAAAATACCACACTGCATCAAATTCAAGTGGAAACGAAAGTTCAGCGATATTTACAGGTAGATTAAAAAATAGTATTTCTGGTTTAGTGACTGGGTCTAACAGATTAATTATTTCAGCAAATACACCCTATGCTAGATTACAAGAAAATGGTGGAATAAGTTATTCTGGTTATAGACCGCAAGATAAAGGACCTTATAAAGTTGGTCCTCGTAATAACCTTAGGAGACCAATCGAATCAAGTGTTGGACAAATTAAGAATATTATTAGAAGAGAAATTAATAAATATTAGGAAATTATTTATACATTTAAATTATGCAAACACAACAAATAATATCTCAATTAAAAGCTGTATTGCCAAAATATACAAATGCTTTTACTAATAATTTAACAATAAATTCATTATCTAGATTTGAGACTGAAGTTACAGTTCTAACTGATTTAGCCCACAATCTCAATGTTGGTGATAAAGTTTTGATTAATGGAGCTAAGACAGCAGTTAGTATACAAAGCCTTACCAGTTTTGATACATATGCTCTAGCGATTACCACACAACAACATAATCTTACAAAATTTAATCAGGTAACAGAGGTATCTGGCGCAGATCAGGTCAACTATAACGGTACAAAAACTCTAATCTGGAAAACTCCTAAAGTTAATGTAATTTCAATACAAATATCTGGAAATGTAGCAACGGTTTTAACCTCTACTCCTCATGGATTAAATGCAAATTCACAATTAAGATTTAATATTTTTGGAATACAACAAGATCCTTATAATCAAAATAATATTCAAAATACTAGTGTAATAGATTCTACTTCTTTCACTTACAATGTATATGGTGTTACAGATAATGCTTTACCAAATTTGAGGACTGGGTTAATTCAAATGCAAATTGAATTGAATGCTAATACATTTATGTTTGAAGTGCCTAGTGGTGAAGTTAGCCCTGCTACTGGCACTATTTTTCAATTATCAATGTACCAATCTGGATATAATGGTTACAAGACGGTCACAGCAATATCAGATATAACTAAATTTAGTTATATAATAACAGAAACTCCTTTAAGTCCTGCGCAAGGCTTACCTATAGCGCAAACTTATCCTTGTATCGAAGGTTTTATTACATTAAAGGAATGTTCAGATCATTTCCAAAGTGGTAATAATACAAGTTCACAGAATTGGATCTATGTTGTCCTAGATGATGAGAATGCAAGTAAAAATATTAGAACTCAAGGTGATTCTTTAAGTTATGGAGAGAGTGGAATAGCAATCAGAGAAGAAGCTGATCAAAATGTTAATATCTATCTTTATCTAGCAAATGGAATCAACAGTGGAAGAAATGAATTATCTTCTGCGAATCTAAGAGATTTAGGATATAGTTTTAAACCATATATCTATAGAGCGTTACTAGGGTTTAGACCTAGTAGTAATTTATCTGACTCATTTTATTCACAATTAATGTCAGTTAATAACGGAGTGCAAGATTATAACGGGGCAATTTTAATTTATAGATATACCTTTCAGGCGACTGTTTGGACCAATACTGATGATGCGGTTGCGCCAAGCGATATATCAGCATTCAGAGAGTTTGACTTTGATGTTATTGATAATTTCGGTTATAATGAAAGTGTAATGAAAATTCAAGGGAGAGTTGATGATGGAAATTAAAAAATTATTATAAATTCTAATCTTCCTATCTGTATGTCAAAGAGAATAAGATATTCTTGAAGCCAAGCTAAAAGAAACTAAATAGATCATCATAATTGACAGACTGATTCTCTCTTATGTGCTGTAAACAGTATACGAAGGCATCTACCATATCATCATGTTTACCATTTGGAAACATTAATAGTTGATTTTTAAATTCCGCTAACCAAGGTGCATTTTTTGGAAAATAAATATTTCCATTAGCCATTTGTCCAGTTTCATTTCTTGCTCTAATTTCTTTTGATAAACCTTTTGTTGTAACCGCTCTTATTCCAAATTTACTTTCTCTTTTTAACTCGGTAATCAAGACTTGACCAGTAGAAGCGTCTTCAATAATAATATCATTAACCATAGGAAAATTACTAGCAAAAAGAATCAAATTTTGTTTTGTTTCATGATATTCTTTTCTTTTATTATATACATCAAGAACATATATATCGTTACCTATTATACCGCATTTTAAAAAAGCTGATGGATCATTTGTTTTTTTAGTTTTAGCTGCTGCGTCTGTACTGGCAATGACTGAATCAAAATCCATTTTGTATTTTTGCTCTAAATCAAATTCTTTAAACCATTTTAAATCTATTAAATTTCCTTCAAGCGATATAGGATTTTGTAAATATTGTGATTGAAAATATTGACTAGAGTTGGCTCTTTCATTTCCGTCTTCAAAAGAAATAACTCGTGCATTTCTTTTTTCATCTAATAATGACTTAGGTAGTCTTTCAGGATTTAGAATCTCTCCTTCCTCAACAGTTTTACTAAAATTACCCATGTAAAAATGTTTCTTTTCTTGAAATTCTGCGGGTAGACATAAATGCTCCCATTTTTTAGAGCTTCCCAACAAGTTTCCGCTTAAGTCATCTATACCCAGTCTTTGCTCTACAACTATTATTATATCTTCTATTTCATTATTTAATCTATTCTCAATACCATTAAAAAAGAATCTCAATGCTCTATTTCTTTCTGCGTCTGAATCATACATAACTACAGACATAAAATCATCTAGTATTAAGCAATTAGCGCCTTGACCAGTAATTTGTCCAGTAGAAGAAAATGCTTTTCTTTCTCCACCAAGTGTTGTAGTAAAATATTCTTCCGTATCTTTTGCAATTTTTGTCTTTGGAAACATTGAGTTGTACTCAATAGTATTAAGTAATTTTTTAGTAGCAGTTACATCTCTTGAAGATAGATCTAATTTATTTGAAATACTAAATATTTTTTCTTGGGGTCTATGGCCTAAAGTAAAGCTAGGTAATGCGCATGACCAAATCATAGATTTACCTTGTCTTGGTGGAATATTTACAACGAGTCTTTTTATATCTTTATTAAAGCAAGCCATAGCATACTCTGCCATACAGTCAATAGACCAAGAGTGTTGATATCTAACACTAGGACTTAAGTGTCTAAAAGCAAAACTCTTGAAATATTCTCTAAAATTACCTTTCAGTAAATCTCCGGAGGCTTGGTCTGCTATCTTAGATAATTGTTGAGGACTTAACATTTTAGTTTTTATCAATACTTTTAAAAATATTGATTGCAAATATAATACAAATGTATCAAAATGTCAATAACTTTATAGTTATAACTATAATTTCTTTATCAATGTATTATTTCAATAAAATGAGAGCCGAATTAAAATTTTTAATTAATTTTTACGATCCCAAAGAAAAGAAGTTCTATAAAATTGGAGATATTATTGAAATTGAAGTAGATAAAGAAAATACCCCCATTGATAAATTCTGGAGAGGACAATTAAAATTCAATCATATAAATAAAGCTCTTGAATTAAATATTATTAAACCTAAATATAAGAAATAATGACAGGTCTATACCCAAAAACAACACTTACATTGAGTGCAGCAGGTCAAATCCCTTCTGTAAAGGCAAGAATGCCATTAATATTAGCGCAAGGTATTGCGACTGGTTCATTTACATCTGGGACTCTAGTTACTAATATTAGTAATAATATTAATGCCGGTAACGATCTTTGCGGAGCAGGTTCTATGGGTGCATTAATGATTAACAAATTTAAAGCACTTAATCCGTATATTAGACTAGATGCAATAATTGTTGATGATAATGGAGCTAGTGTCGCAGCCACAGGTTCTATTGCGGTAACAGTAACTTCTCCTTTAGTTGGAACTTTTAATTTAAATGTTGGTTCTAAAGAGTTAAACACTTATCTTATCGCCACTACGACCGCCTCTACAGCCACTACTATAGGTAATGATATTGAAACTGCTATTAATGCTGATCTTAATTCACCAGTAACCGCTGTTAATGTAACAGGAACTATTACCTTTACTGCAAAAAATAAAGGAACATGTGGTAACAATATGAATATTCATCTAGGGTCTTTACCTAGTGGAGTGACCGCCGTTATTACAGCTTTTGCAAGTGGTGCAACAGATCCAGTTTTAACTGGTGTTCTAGATAAAATAGACAAGTTAAGATATGATATTATCACTCCAGTAGCTTTTGTTTCTGATATTAAAACTGATTTAGAGGCAAAATTTAATGTTTCTAACAAAATTCTTGATGGGGTTGGTTTTGTTACCAAGACTGACACTTATGCAAATGCACAAACAGCATTAGTACCGGCTACATTGGCTTCTAAAGTTATTACTTACTTCAATAATAAATTAGTAGATGATGCTGATCATAGGGGTGGAGCTTTTGAGGAACTTGATTATGTAATATCAACCGCTTGCGCTTCTCTTAGATCATTAAGATTAATTCCTGATTCATTAATTGGGTCATTTATGACTGGAAATGTTACTCGTGGTGGAACTTATACTGCTGGTATTCCATATCATGGTATGAAACTTCTTGGTTTTTCTCCAATGGATGCTGGCAAAGGATTTACAGACTTAGAAATTGATGGTCTTTATGATTTAGGTGGCTCAACTTTTTCAAATGATGATTCTGGTCAGTACATTGTTACTAATCCGTTCCTTTTGACTTCTTATAAGAAGGCTACTCCTACTTCAGAAGGTTTCACATTTAGAAATGTAAATAAAACTGATTGTGCAACTTATGTTAGGGATTTTATCTTTACAAATCTTAAGAATAAATATTCACAAGCTGGTTTAACCAATGGTGATTCTCCTGCTAACTCTAGGGCTGTTTATGCTACTCAAGCTGCAATTAAAGCTGATATATATGCTTGGATCCTAGAAATGGGAACTGGTGAGTTTGCATTGGTGCAAAAGTCAAATGAATTAAATGAAGAAGTGTTGAATAGTATTATTGTTAATATTAATACTTCAACAGGGCTTGTGTCTGGATCATTTGGATTCTTTGTTATGGGTCAAGCTGAACAGTTTAATTTCAATATTAATATCAAAATTTAGTAACTATGGCAATTTTTGTACCAAAAAAGATAAAAGTAATGGGAGCTGAAGTAAAGTTTACTCAATCATCATTATCAATTAAAATGGGTTATGGAGAAACGAATGTAAGAGTTCAGGTATCTGGAAAGCAAGTAGAACCAGTATCTTCTCAAGATTTAGATACAGCTATATCAGAAATTTCTTTTGATATGTTAGTATCTGATACAGGTGATGCAACTGATATTAGAAACCTAGTAAAGAATTGGAAATCTAGTAGCGGTATCATTACTATTTTTATCGAACCCGATGGAATTGGCATTGCTCAGAATTTTGTAAATATGTCACTTACGAATGATCCTTCTATAAATGAGAGTCCAGCAGGATCATTATCTTTAACATTCATGGGTCAAACAGGTCAATTAAATTAATATATTATGTCAGAAAATATGGACATTCCTAAAATAGAAGAGTTTATAACTGAAAAAGAATATGATCTATCTAGTGAGGTTGTTTATACTGATAAATCTGGACTTGGTTGCAAAACTAAAAGAGTTAAACTCATTGCTATAAAAATTAATGATGGTGTCGAGATTTCTGATATAATTACTAAAGGACTAGGTATTTCAAAGGCATTAGAAAAGATTATTGAAAAAGGATATATTGTCCCATGCGATGATAAAGATGGTAAAATTTCTGTTTCTTCCTTTACTTTTAGAACCGCAAGAGAATTATTCTCTGAATATTATGATAATTTTTTTTAGATATATCAATATTCTTGAATAAAGAGAGTAGAATTAAGTTTAAGGAGGTGATTTTTCGTTTTCTTAAACACATGAAAGGTTCATTTACTTATCAAGATATCCAAGAAATGTCTTTACCAGAGTTTTTTGAATGGCAAAAAATAGCTATAGACACTCAAAAAGAGGAAAATAGAAAAAATGAACAAGAGCTAAAGAAACAACAAAGTAATAGGAGATTTTAAATGTCAAATAGAGTAGAATATGAAATCCAAGTATCAGATAAGTTTTCTAATCCACTTAAGTCTCTTGAAAAACATTTAAAGTCAATTGAAGCTTCTTTTAAAGGAGTAACTAAAGCTCTTGACAAATATAACAAAGAAGAGGATGAACTTGCCAGAAAGGGAAGTAAAAAAAGAAGCGCTTTAACCAAAGTTAGGTATGAAGAAAGACAAAAAGCAATTCAAGACAGGCATTCTTCATACATAGGAAGAAATCAAAAACAAATAAATCATTTAGAAACAAAACAAAATCAAAGGTTTTCTAAAGACTTAGAGTTGCAAAAATCAAAATTTGGAATAGATAATAGTAAGATAAGAACTAATCTTGAAAAAACAAGACTTCAATTAGATAAAATTGGTACAATTAATAGTGTCAGAGCATTAGAGGTAGAAAAGGCTAAAGGAAATATTGTAAAAGCTGAAAAACAGAGATTAAGTTCAATGAAGATTATGGGTCAAATAGCTGCTTATAAAGGACTTGCATCTCCTGTATCTATGACTAATGGTAAATTTCAACCAATGTCACAAGGAGTACAACAAAGACCAGGTGGTTTTGGCGGAGGAAGAGGAAGTGGATTTATGGCAGGTGGGGGTTTAGGAAACATGGGCGGCATGGCTAAAGCAATGGGTTATTACGAGCTAATAAACGCTGGTGTGGCTGTTCCTAAAAACGTCTATGGAAACTTAAAAACAAATAGAGGTATTGAAGCTTCTTTTGATGCTTTTAAACAAATAGGTATTGCGCCAGATTTGAAAAATGCTGAGCAAGAGATGAAAGAAATTATGGATATTGCTAATAAATATGGTGTTAAGTTTTCTAGTATTATTGATCCTTTTAGAAAAATACTTTCTACAAAAGGATTAAATCCCGATGTAACAAAAAAATTATTAGGTGGCATGTCTTCTTATTCAAACATTGTTGGTATGAATGATGAATCTCAAAAATCAACATTCTTTGCTTTAGAGCAAATGTTGACTCAAAAAGTTATTAAAGCAGAGGAGTTTAATAGACAATTGCAAAATGCTCCTGGATTAAAACAAATGTTCTTTAGGGCTTTTAAAAAAGCAACAGATGAGCAAGGCGTTCCCGGCATAAAAGGTACTATTACAGAAGAAAATATGGCTCAAAAATTTATAAAATATAGAGAATTAGGTCTTTTAGATTCCCCTATTATGATGACACATCTTGCTGATATTTTATCTGAAGAAATAATGCTAAAAATGGGTATCAAAAAAGGTCATATGGTTCAGGGTGAAGAGAATAGGCTATCTAACGCTTATTACGATATGACTTCAAAGGTTGGAAAGGCATTAGAGCCACAAATATTAGCAAGCCTTATTTCCATAACTGAATCATTTAATTTATTTGCTAGTGGAATGGATACATTTAGTAAATCAATGATAACATGGTCAGATTGGTTTAAAAATGAAAAACCAACTGTGGCGAAAGGGTTTGCGAAAGGAGCGGTTAAAACTGCGGAAGCTGTTGTGGAACTACCTAAGAATTTAATAAAAATGGGTTATGATGTTGGTAAGTATAGTTTATCTGTCGGTGAAGGTGCTGTGACAGGTGATTGGTCTAATTTTCATAAGACTGCAAAAAATATAAATAAGGATTGGTTTAATATGTCATCAGAAGAAAGTGATTATATTGGTAATAAACTGAATTATTCTAGAATCCCAGCAAGCTCATCAACTGTTAATCAAGAACAAGTTATTAAGGTGATTTTAGAAGGAAAAGATATGCCATCAAACATGAGTGCAAGAGTAGAAAATCTTGGCGGAAATTCAACCAAAATGCGTGTTGAGTCTAACTTTATAGGGGGTTACTAATGGGAGTAGAAACAGCTTTTCATAGAGCGTATATAAAAATAGGTAGCAAGAAAGTAAAATTCTATCCAAGGATCTTAGAGAAACCAAAAGTTGGGCGTAAGGTTGTTGTACATGATTTTATCTATTCTGACGACAGATATGTTGAGGATATGGGTAAGTCTGCTCCTATCTATAATCTAAAGGTAGAAATTCAAGAAACTAGTGGATTTTCTTACAGAAGAGTAAATAAATTATTTACTCAGGCTATAGAGACTGCTGGTTTATGCACTCTATCTCATCCAACAGAAGGTAAAAAAAATGTTGTTATTGTCGATGCAAATCAAACACAAGATATCATTACGCAAAATGGTATTGCTAACTGGACAATAAGTTTTTTTGAAGCGTCTTTAAATAAATTCCCTGAAGTTACTTCTGGAAATAAGAATCTACTTAATAGAATATCTGATTCTATAGTAAAAAAATCAAAAGAAATGTTCGGTGAAGATTTTATAGATGATCTTAAGAGTGGAGCCGAGGCTTTTTTTCAAGCAAAAGATACCCTCGAAGATGTTACTGATCTTATGAATGATACTGTTGGCACTGTTAATGGTATTGCTGATGAAATTTCTTCTTTTGTAGCAGAAATACAAAGTTTTCAAAGTGCGATAACAGGATTATTGTTAGTTCCATCCGATCTAGGCGGAAGATTTACTCAGTTATTTGGATCGCTATCTCAAGTTACAGACAATTTTAGCTCTATGGCGGATATATCATTTAATATATTTGGACAAGGTAGTAATAGAAATAAGTTTAATAGTGTTTCTTTGGTAGGCACTCCTTTAAGTAATAATAATCTAGCAATTTATAATGTTGTCGATGCTCAATCTCTGACGATTGCATGTCTATCCTCTACTAATATCGACTATAACTCACAAGAGGGTGTTCAGACAATGATCACAAGGTTAAATGAAGCTTTTATTTCTATTAATAGTGATTTGTTTGATGAAGATTTATATTACAGTTTGCAAGATATGATTATTGCTACCAAGAAATACCTTGATACATTAAGAGTTTCACTTCCTTATAATATTTCAATAAATACAAATAGTGTACCAGCCATGGTATTAGCCTATAAAATCTATGGCGACGGTAGAAGAGCGCAAGAGATTATTGATAATAATTTTATTGAAGATCCGGCTTTTGTAAGTGGTAATATCAATATTTTATCTGAATAATGGTAAATCTGACAACAATAACAATTAATAATAAAACTTTTCGTTTCTTCAAGGGAATAGTTATTGTTTCTGATATAGAAAGGTTTGGACAAACATTTGAAATAAATCTCAATGTTCCACAGGAAGATGATTTTAATATTGCAATTAATGATGTAATCAATATAGATGTTGATGGTGAAAGGTTAATGACGGGACATATCGAAAGTTTTGATTGCTCAGCAACGCCAACACAGAGAATGTTTAATATCTTTGGTAGAGACATTATTGTTGATTTCACGGATAGCACCCTTCCTAATATAGTCTTTAAAACACCATTTAACATCGTTGAGGCGTTAAAAAAGTTATTAAGGGAATGTGGATTTGAGGTGAAGAGTCCGAATAATAAATTAACAACAACTCAAACAGCAGAAATTGGAAAAGTGGCCGTTATTAATGAATTTGGAAATATACCAAATTTCACAGAAGATGACGCTGTTCAATATATTAAAAATGTTAATACAAAGTCATTTGAGTTTTTAAAGAACCTGACGAATCAAAGAGGAATATTGCTTGGCACTAACGCTTTTGGTGATATTGTCATTAGAGAAATAGGAGGTGGCGAGTCAAAAACTGTATTGCAGTGCTACAAAAAGCCTTTATCAAATCAATCCAACAATATTATATCTTCTAAAGTTATAACGAATTTTCAGGATAGATTTTATAAATATGAATATATATCTTCTTCAAGTAATGGTGGTACTGGGGAAATCTTTATTTTAGAATCAAGTAAGGAAAAGAAATCTATAGCTAATGATTTGATACAAAAAAGGGCTGTTGTTTATGATGAAGAAATCAGAAAAAACAGAATATTTACAAAATATAAACCTGGCCTTACCCAGCAGCAATGCAAAGATTATGCTACATGGGAACTCAATATTAGAAAGGCTAAAAGCAAGATATATAATTATAAAGTTTTAGGATTTAGACAGAATTTATCTAAAAATTTGAAAGATAACGGTCTCTGGAAAGTCAACCAACTTATTTATGTTTATGATGAAAGTCAATATCCGATTGTAGATGATGAATTTTTAATTAAATCAGTTATTTATAAACAAGATCTCAAGGACGGATCTACCTGTGAATTAGAATTAGTTGATAAATTAGCATATTCATACTCTATAGGAGAACCATTGATTAAGAAAGCAAGAGGAAAAAAGGGAAAACTTCAAGGAATATTTATTAAACTTCCAAACGATAAAAGTAATTTATAATGTATGCAAGATTTGGTTACATAGTAACTGTTTATAGTAGTCGAGGCAAGAGTAAGAACGATATTGATGTTCAAGTAAAGCTTGTTGGGGATAATGAGCCTGTTGTAGCTAGACTAATTAACAATAATAATTCAATTGATGTTCCAGAGGAGGGAACGCCATGTATCGTTGAATGTGTTAATGATGAAAATAACCTATGGGCTAGGACTATTAATAAAGATGACGTGATGAGAATTTTACAAGGGGAAAAAGTAATTTTCGATTCTGCTCAAAACAAGGTTTACTTAAGAAAAGATAATGGAATTTTAATAGAGACGGTCAAAGGAAATATTAACATTACTTCAAACGGCGATATTAACATTACTTCAAACGGCGATATTAATATCACTGGAAAGGTTAATATCACTGGAAATGTCGACGTTACCGGTAACCTACAAGTGAGTGGTACAACAGATTTAACTGGGATAACAACAATAGAAACCAAACCATTTATTGCACATACTCATAGCGGTGTGACAACTGGTTTAAACAATACGGGGATAGTAACATGATAAAAGACTTAGCTTTAATAAAAACAGAAGATGGTTATTATGACATATCTTTTGAAGGTGGAGATTTTAAACTTACAGAGGGATTAGAGACAGCTATATGGCTAAGTATATTTTGTGAGAAAAGAGACCCAGAAATAACAGATTGGCAAGCTCAGAGAGGGTGGGTTGGAGATCAATTAAACGATAATGGATTTCAATTAGGAAGTTTATTATGGACCCTTAATCAATCAGCAATTGATGAAGATTTCATAAGTGATGCTCAATCTATCATAGAAGATTGTTTGCAATGGATGGAAACAGAGAATTATGCTAGTGAAATTGAAGTGAGTATTGTTAAAAACCTTGATAATACTGGTTTTATAGCTAAGATTAATCTTACGAGAAATGATAATGTAAGTGAAAACTTATCATTTGATTTATGGACTAAAACTATATCAAAGAATGGCTTTTAATTTACCAAAAAATGCTAAAGAAGTTGTAGATCGTATCATCTCAGATGTGCTTGCGAGATTGCCTGACTCTGGATCATTTTTGTTTGTGAGTTATTTTAAATCATTAATTACTGGTTTTGGTTTAAGACTTTATAATGTCTATACCAAAATACCTATAATGCTTACTCAGTTTTATGCGACTACTGCGCAAAATGAGTATTTATTAGAAATAGGTAATCAGTGGGGAATTACTCGAAATCCAACAACTGGCTCTAGTGGAAATATCGTCTTAACAGGTACGGTTACAACCAATATTCCTATTGCTACATTATTTAATAATTCGGCCGGCTTAGTTTATGAAACACAAACAGACGGAATAATCACTCAATCAACCACAAGTATTGATTCAATGTCAAGGATCGGAACTACGGTAACCGTTAATTTCCCCGTAGATCATAATTTGGCAAGTGGAATTGTTATAGATAATATTACTGGCGCTACACCGACTGACTTTAATGCCACAAGCGTTCAAATTACAGTAACAAGTAAAAAGCAATTTACTTTTACTCAGGCTGGTACGGCAGGAAATGCAAGTGGAACGATTGTTGCTCAATGGACAACTACTTCAGTTACAGTAGCGAGTCAGACGCAAGGGAAGATCACAAACATGGTTTCTGGCAGTATTATAAATCTATCAACCCCTATCTTAGGAATTGATAACCAAGGTTATGTTGATTTTGGAGAACTTTCTGCTGGGACTGATATTGAGGATTTAGAGAGTTATAGAAAAAGATTGCTTTTTAGAATGAGAAATCCGAAAACTTTATTTAATAATTCTGATATTATTAGTAAAATGACTTCTGTTTCTGGAGTTACTAGGGCTTGGGTTTTTAATCCAGATAGTACGGTTAACAATATAACTCCTGTTAGTATTACCTGGCTTGATGGAGTAGCTACAGTTTATAAACCAAATCATGGTTTTTATAATGGAACTTTTATAACTGTAATAAATGCGGTCGAAAGTGAATTTAATTTAACAAAGGCTCAAATTCTTAAAAAAGATGATGATTATTTTATATACATTGTAGCAGGGTCACCTACAACGCCAGCCACAGGAACAATTAGTATTAGTGGTTCTTATGTCGAGTTAGGGCAAGTAAAAATGAGTTTTGTAAGAGATAATGATGATAGTCAAATACCTTCAGGAACTGAAGTTAATACAGTTAAAGATGCTTTACTTGAAATTAAACCAGGCTTTATGGCAGACCAAGATGTAATTGTATTTACTCCGATTGCTGTTAATGTAGACTTTACTTTTACATCTATATCTCCTAATACGACCGCGATGAAGACCGCTATCGAAGCAACCCTTAAGAACTTTTTTAAGATTTATAATAATGTCAATGAAGATATCAAGTTTAGTAATATAAGTGCAGTTCTTAGTCAGGTTATTGATGGTGGAGGAAATTTATTACAATATACATTATCAATTCCTACTGCTAATATTGAGATTGGTCTAAATCAAATCGCAATATTAGGGGATATAAATTATAGCTAATGACTAGATTTAAAGCGCATACAAGGCAGGAACATCAAAGAGCATTAGCTCAATATTTGCCAAGTGGTATTAAGGCTAAAATTAATCCCAATAGTAATTTATATAAATTGCTGGATGGTTTTGGTGGGGAGTTGACAAGAATTGATGAATTATTCGAGGATGTATTTAAGCAGTTAAACATTTTAACTACTGATAATAGCGACTATATGAGTTTGTGGGAAAGTTTACTCGGTTTACCTGACGATATTTTTCCTCAAACAGATAGTTTAACTATTGCGGAACGAAGAGAGCAGGTTTTATTAAAATTAAGGGGCCTAGGAGCTTTAACAGAACAAGACTTTATAGATTTAGCAGCTTTATTAGGTATCGTTATAACAATCGAACATGGAATAGATAATGCGTATCCTCCATATAATGTTCCGTTTTATCCAATATCAGAAAATGGAGCTAGATTTATTATGATTATTAAGGGTAGTGGTTTATTTAATGCGGTTTATCCGCCTTACAATATTCCTTTTTTCCCAACGGCAGAAAATTCTCAAATTACAAAACTTTTTGAGAAATTAAAGCCGTCAAATACTAAAATATTATTTATAAATAACTAAATTATGGCAGGAAAATTAGATACATTTATAGACAACAGCGCCCCTAGTGCTGATGCTGCTTTTCTTAATATGGAGCAAACTGAAAGAAATACATTTATTTCTAGTTCTGCACAAACTCCATCGGATTCAATTCTAGATCAAGTATCTAAAGCAGCAGCAGTATATTCAGGACAAGGTGGTATTTATTGCACTGCTTCTGGTGCAGTTAATGACTATGTTCTTACTCAAATAGCACCTCTTAAAGCCCCTCCTATAGCAACTCTAAGGATAGGTACAACAATTGTATTTAGACCTACAATTGACAATACTGGGCCTTGTACTGCTAATCCCTTTGGTCATGGTGTAAATAGTATTAAACTTGAGAATGGCACATCTGATCCAGGTGCTGGTGAACTATCTACAACTAGAGATGCGAAAATTATATGGAATGGCACAGTGTGGTTATTATCTGGAAAACCTGTTTCATCCACTGAAGCAGTTCAAGGTATTTCTTACCTTCCTAAGCAAATAACCATTTCAAATAACGTTGGCACACCTACCAGTATGATAGATTTTACTGCTGGTAATTTTCAATTCTATGATGGAAGTGGTCAAGGTACAATGACCGCCAAAACTGGTGACCTTGCAAATTTATTTGGTACTAGTGACGGAATGCTTGACGTTGTAACTGTTGCAATAGATTCAACCTATTATCTATTCACTGTTTATAATCCGACAACTGGACTATCAAAACCGCTTGCGTCTTTGAGCCTTACGTCCCCTACAATGACGTTACCTAATGCGGACGGCTACACGGTACTTGGAAAGAAAATAGCCAGCTTAATAACTGATGGTAGTGCTAATATTTATAATGGAACTTGGTCTTTTAATCAAGATGGAAGTTATAGTTTTAGATATTTAGATCCCATGACTTTTACGTCTTCTAGTGACCCGGGAACTTCTGAAATACTAATTCCTCTTGATGTACCACCTTTAACAATTCCCCTAGCGCAATATTTATTTACAGATACAACAGGAACTTCTGCTAAATACGCTGCTTTTACTTCATCGCTAACAACTGATACAGCCGCCTCTTCTTCAAATTTTACCAATATAGTATCAGAAGATCAATCGGAATATAGCACTTATTCAGGTTTATTACTTACAGATTCTTCTTCCAGAATAAGACTTAGAATAAGTAATTCAGATGCTGGAACTTTCTATTCATATCACTTAAGTGGCTGGACAGATAATAACTTGTAATACTTATAATAAATAATTTTGATCTAAATATGAAAATTTATATAAAACATAAACAAAACTGTGAGATAAAAGAAATAGAAGGCAAAAACTATCTATCTTTAAGTAAAAATATCAGAAATGAATATTTAGAAGCCTCTGATGAAGAAAAATCTAATAGGAAACTTGAACAAGCCGTCGAGTTGAAAAAAGCTGAAATAAATAAACAGCGTGAGGAAGCTGTAAATAGACCAGTTGCATTTACAAAGAAGGGTAAGGTCTATAACTTATCTAGTAATATCAAAACCAGATTAGCTTTTCTTGAGAACGGCAATAGAGATCTTTCTACAGAATGGGTGGCAGACGATAATACTTTTGTAGAGATAACAAAGTCCGAATTTAAAGAATTGACTAAGAAGATGGGCAAAGATGTTTCTGATCAAGTTGGTTTTGCCAGAAAAAGAAAGGATGAAGTTATAGCTTTAGGCGTTATAGAGGAAGGCGATAATGTCGAAGAGAGAATAACAGAAATAGAAAATTACGATATTACGAAAGTATTTATAGATTAATTAAAATAAAATAAAATGATTACTACATTAAGAACCGGGGCATTGACCCTAACATCGGTACAGTATCAATTTGATGCTAACAAACTATTGACAATTAAATTAACAACAACTGGAAATCATACTTTATATGGTAATGTTAATATTGCTTTGGCGAATGTTTTAGCTATTAATGTATATGATATTAACGGAGCTTTAATTACAGACTTCTTTAATGAAACATTTTCCTTTAAAAGAACTGGGGCTGCAACGCTTGAATACACTCAAACTATACAATCTGGTATCGCTCAATCAATCCCACTTAGCACTCTTACAAATAATGGCGCTGGAATTACAGCTACTGTCGCTAACGCTTCATTTGATCTAGTGGCTGGAACTTATAATTTTTTACTACTTAGTACCGCTGATAGTGTATTTTCTACCTCGAAAGTTTCAATCAAACAATTAGATGTAGGTGGAACTGGCGTAGATGGTGTGGAATCTTTATTTTATCAAGTAGATGATTTAGCAGCTAATCCACAAGAGTTTTCAATTAATAATGTTGATTTAACTTTTAACTTTTCAACTAGAGTCAGTATTAACGCTGATGTATCTGGCACAACTAATATACCTTTAATTATTACATAATATGAGCAACGGATCACAATTTTTTAAAAGCCCAATTAATAAACAAGAAGCAATGAAAATTGTGACTGGATCTGGTGGTGGGGGCGGTACCTCAGGAAAATATTTAGGTGAGTGGAATGCAACAACCAACACACCTACTTTACCAAATCCACCAACCGCACCTACTTATACAAGTCAAGATTTTTTTGATGTAACTGTAGCAGGTACTCAATTTGGTATTGATTTTACAGTAGGGGATATTTTAATCGTCGTGCCAAATGGAGAAAATTTAGAATGGGCCGCAAGAGCTGGTGGATTTTTAGATTCAATAACAGGAACTGGTGTTGATAATACAGACCCAGCTAATCCAGTAATTACAATAACGCCAACAGTTATTGGACTTGGAAATGTAGATAATATTTCCGATGTGAATAAGCCAGTGTCAACAGCGACACAAACTGCTTTAGATCTAAAATTAGACGAGGTTAATTCTATTTATAAGCCTAATTATACAAAATATTGCGTTGATAACCGAGATGAATTATCTACTATAATAGCATCAATCACTAATCAAGGCACTGTAGTAAATATATCGCAAGGTAGCTTTGGAGGCGCAACCCCTCTGGTAATTAATAAAGATAATATAGCATTAATAGCTCCACCATCAACTCCAGCTCTTGTAGAATTTGCCTACGAAATTTCAACAGCCAGTACAGCCGACAGGATTAGAATGAGATATTTATCTTTTGATGCTGATTTTAATGCAGCTTCTAATAGATCAACATATAACCATTGTACTTTTAACGAAAATTTAAATATCCAAACATCTGCTACGGCAGGGTACATGACATTCGCAAATTGTGAATTTGCTGCTGGGAAAATAATATCCGTTCAAAATACTTATGCCTCCGTTGTTTATTTTATCAATTGTAATTTTGATGGCTGTAGTTTTGCACTGAATCAATTTAGTAACCAACAAGTTATTTTTAGTAATTGCGCTGGTTTTGTATCATTTCCAACTAATGCTACTTATGCAGCAATTAACACATTAACAAGCGGTTACATCCAAAATACAGTTACTAAAACACTTTTAGCAACTGGTGCTGGATCATCTGGTCAAGTGCTTACTAGTGGCGGTTCAGGGGGTTTAGATACGTGGACAACTCCTGGCGGCGGCGGCACTGGACTTGCAGCCCCTTATAAAATAGTTAGAGCTACTGGTGGAGATTATACCACTGTTTATGCTGCTTATGAAGCGGGAAACAAGTTTATTTTTGTTGATCCTGAAGGCGGAACTCTTCTTGAAACTGCTGATATAGTTGCATTTAATCAAATTACAATGATCGAGGATGTAGTTATTCTCGTTGGAATCGGAACTTGGTCGCCTATTAGATGTATGCAAAGCATTTCTGCTGGTATCAAAATTTCTGGTATGAGTAGATTTTTAAGTATTATAAAACCACAAAATCCAGGGAATCCTGCAAATTATCAATTCTTCGGTATTAATGCAAAATTAGGCAGTGAAACTAGTAATGTCGAAGTTTCAAATATTTATTGGAATAATAGCGCAATGACGGCTGCTAACTATGGTCAAATTATGCCAGTAGGTACTGTATTATTTGATAATGTTACTTTTGAATTACCAAATTATTCTGGTAATAGCTTTAATTTAAATGGCTGTAAAGATAGCACACCTGCAACTGTAAAAAATTGCGTAGTAATTGGCGGCGGTGTTGATTGTGAGCAATTTATGATTTATGGCCCGAATTGTGTCATCGACAATGTTCAATTACTTGGAATGGCAAAAGTTAATCAAACTACTGCGCAATCGGCCGCTGGCCAATGTTTAGTTTATGATCCTATTGGGGGAAGTGATGCTAGAATCAGTAATTTGACAATTGGAATTACAAATCCTACAGCTTCTGATGAAATTTGGGTTCATGCTGGTGGAAGTAATGAAAATTTCTTAGTTACAGGTGCTGGAAAATTAAGTATTATGAATTTTGGCAACAACACGGTAATTGACCATGTAAACTTCAAAGAAGGTAGGTATTATCAGTACGCTAATGGAACAAAAATTAATGTGAGTAATTCCACTTTAGCCACTATCGAAAAAGAAGGCGTAATATCAATTAATAACTGGTCATTTTCAAGGTGTAAATTTACTGGTGCAACTTTGACTCCGATTGCTCCATTAAGTCTTTTTGATGATTGTGAGTTTTCCGGTAAGGTAGAAGGTTTTGACACTATTAATTCAGTTAGGTTTTCTGAATGCAATATTCTTGGAGATTTCAATTTAGCTGGAAATCAAGGTTCTATTGAAAGAAGTTTAGTTGGTGGATCTTTCACATATAACGGCTCAAATTGCAAGGTTGATGGGGTTATTGGATCATCAACCGCGGCAATTAATGGCAATGGAACAACTATAGTAAATAGTGAGTTCTGGGATACTATAATAGCATCTGGTGATAATTCTAACATAATATCAAATACCACTTCTGCTGTTGGTTCAAAAATAGAAAGTTATGGTAATTATAATTTTATAGCAATGAATAGAACTAAAACTGCCCCAACATATTTTGGAACGGATGATATTGTGGTTAATAATATGATTTACTAATGGAAAAGATAATCAACTCAATAAATAAATTATCAATTGACGCCCAAACTGGCCTAAACGGCTTTTTTGGGTTGATTGGAGCTTATATAACATTGAAGGTGAGTAAGTGGTTTGGGGACACTATATTTCTTGGAATTATCAATGGTATAACGCTACGCATCAAGGAAATAGTAAAAGAATCGTTTGAAGAATCTGAGAAAAAGAATGATATAAAGTTTAATGAACATGAAAACAGAATGGACAATAAATTAAAGGAAATTCAAATTAACAACAAGGAATATAGATTTGAAAAACACATAGACAAGGCAGAATTACTGGAGGCTAAAGACGCTATAAAATCATCAATTGAGAGCGGTGATAACAGTAAAATTGATTTGATACGTAATTTCTATAATGAAAAAATAAAGAATAATGACAAAAAATAATAAGAGTTGCGCAACAGAAAGTAGCTTCTGGGATGTTTTGTATTTATCAAAAAGATTAAGATGGGGGATTGCAATATCTTTGATAATTTCTACAATATATATAGGCGCTTTCTTCTTAATGTTAGCCAACAGAGGTTGTGATTTTGAATTTGGTTGGCCTAGTGTCGTAAAGGTAAATAATTGTAAAGTCCTAATTAATATTTAAATTTAGTATGATAAATAATTTAACTAAATTTTTTCTTTCTTTAGTAGCCTTTTTAGGAGGTCTAGTAATTGCTTTACTATCTTTATACAGAAAAGGTAAAGCAGACGAGAAAATAGCAACAGAAAGCAAAATAAACAAACTAAACTATGAAAAGCTTAAATCTATTTCTAAAACTCAAGACTGGATTATTAAACTTAGCAATTCTGATCTTCTTAGCATCTTGCGGAAAAAAGGAAAGTAAGATAATATTAATTGATGTATTTTGTGATAATGCTAAAAAAATATGTTTATCTGATAATGAAAACCTTTCTAGGGTTAATCAAGAAAAAATCGCCCTCTATAACCACGAATGCGCAGTTTATGAATGCAACGAAAATACAAAAAGTAACTTTAGTAAGAATTAAAAGCCTGCCAGAAGTAACTCTTGGTGATTTATTTGTAGATGATAAACTTGTGGCAAAAACTCTTGAGAATCCTTGGAAAAATAATCAAAATCAAATATCTTGTATTCCGCTTGGTGAATATAAATGTGTTAAAGATGATACTGGGAAGTTTAGATATTGGCGATTATTAGATGTGCCAAATAGATCTTTGATTGAGATTCACAATGGTAATTATGAAAAAGACACCAAAGGGTGCATTTTGATCGGAAATAAACACACAGAGATAAAATATGGTTGGAAGGTTGAAAAATCTCTAGCAACTCTTGAAAAACTCAAGCTTGTTCTTGATGATGAATTTATTATTGAAATTAAGTAAATTATTTAGCCTCTCTAATATTAGCAGCAAAATGTTTAGGTAATTCTTTTTCTAATTCTGTAGGTATTTTTACTTTATTCTTTTTGAAATCCTCAATCGCTTTTTCTTTTAAGTCTGCAAAATCTCCCATAGAAATAGAAATAGCGGCGATTTTCGCACCTTTTAATTTAGCATCCTTAAAGTTAGCTTCAGCACAATTATCTGGTAACTTAGCACCAGTTAAATCAGCATCACGGAAGTTAGCCCCGCAAGTGATAGCACCAGTTAAATCAGCGTTAGTTAGGTTAGCGTTACGAAAGTTGCATCTAGTTAAATCAGCATTAATCAAGATAGTACCAGTTAAATCAGCGTCTCTAAAGCTAGACTTGGTGAAATTAACACCCGATAAATCTAATCCACTAAAATCATTGTTATGGAAAAGGGCATCTTGTAAATCATTTTTATTTGCAGAAACTAGCTCTTTAAAACTTAAGTTGTCATCTTTTTTTCTCTCTAGGGGGATTTTTTCGCCCGCATAATTTTCTGGGTAATGAGTGAATTTATTTCTGATAATAGGTAGATCAGAGGCATTCTTAACTATAAAATTTTCTGAAGGAGTTATTTTATTAAAACTAGACACTGAGTTAATCATATAATTTATGAAATTTATTAATATAAGCTGATAATACATATAAATAATAATTTAGTCAAACTATTTATTGACATTAACGCTTAATTATTATTTAATTTATACATGCAACAATATTACCCTTAGTATTGTTGCTAATCAACCACTTTCAAAATTCTATCAGTATCATTTCTTTTAGAAAAAGGAGCTTCTAAATTCAAATCAGTATATTTTTTGACATAATAATCATAATTCTTGCGCCCGATAAAATGAATGCAATCACCGCAATCAATTTGCGTAACAGTGTAAGGGCAAGATCGACTATAAGCTTCCCACTTTCTACTTTCAGAATAATAAACATCAATTACACCTTCTTCACAAATGTCGCCTGATTCATATATTAAAAAAGACAATGTTATTACAAAAAATGAAAATACTGATATTATCATGATTTATTATTTAAATTAATATGTTTTTCAATATGTGTTTAATTACTGGTACTGTAAAGCCATTTCCTAACGCTTTATAGCCTTGTGTTTTGCTTACCATTGATACATAGTTATTAGTCGCCCTTATTTCTAATAAACTTTTTATCTGTATTTTTTCTTGAGTGAACAAAGTTATGACAGCTAACACATAATAAAGAAATATTACTAATTTCTGTTCGTAATTCTTTGAATTTGATAAAGCTTCCGATATGATGACAATGAAATTTTTTATGTACTTTGGGTTCATATTTTTCATTACATATTTGGCAAGTAGCGTCATCTCTTCTCCAGACTTTGTAACATAATCTTTTCCATTCAGTAGAGTTAATAAATTTCTGGTACTCACTAAGAAATCCTCCTTTCCAATTTTTATTATTTTGTTTCGTGTTGTATTTTGACCAACAAGAAGGTGAGCAAAATTCTCTGTGAGAATTTGAAGGGCTAACTTTTTTATTTTTTTTACATTGTTTACATTGGATATTAACTTTTCTTGATTGAGATTTAGAAGAGTTGATTCCCCTAAGTTTATATGAACATTCCTTAGAACAAGTTTGTTGTTTTTTTGATATTTTAGACTTGAAAGGTTTTGTGCATATTTCACATCGTTTGATAATCTGTCTTTTTGTGCATTCAAAACAAGTTTTGGCGACTTGTGATTTTTCATCCCCACAATAACATTTTTGTTTAGATAGTCTGGATAATTTTGACATTCGTTTATAAAAATAGATAATTTATCTAAGATATAACAACTAAAGTCAAAAGTCAATATTTTTTCTACATCTGGGAAGCCTTGGAGCCTGCAACATTCTGTAGGGGTTAGTTTTCTAACAACCATATCTTCTAGTAGCAAGCTATCTTTTTGCACTTTGGTTAAACAATTTGATTTTTCACTATAGCTAGTTTCAAGTCGTTGTTCTGTTTTAGCTCCTTTTATATCCTTTCTTTTGCCTTCAATAATGTTTCGACCTCGTTGTGCGCAAGCAAAAACTAACTGCCTTCTACATTTTTCAAAATAACTTTTAAGATTCCCACCTTTAAAGTAATTAGCATCTATACAATAACTTTTGTCCCTATCAACAACACCCTTTTCAATTATATCTTTTAAATAAATCTCTTGGTCGTCTGGTTGCTCAATCTTTACCTGCTCATATTTACCGCCAACTAATTTACCCACCCAATAAAGCCTCTTGCGTTGTTGTGCGGTCACAAGTGCAGAATTAATCATTACTGGTTCAATTCCAAACAATTCCTCAGTAATTGTAGCTTTAGCAGCTTTTGACATACTAGCGACATTTTCTAATACAAAGTATTTTGGCTTGACCTCGTTTAATATTCTCAAATACTCATAAAACAACCCTGATCTGTCACCTTGTAATCCTTTGCGTTCTTTATTTGCAATTGATAGATCTTGACATGGTGAGCCACCTATTAACAAATCAATATCCCTTTTAAAACTTCCTCCATTCTCCATAGGCTTATTGTTTTGATTATAAAAAATATAATCATCTTCAAGTTGCACGCCTTTAACATCCCCAATATGTTTAATGTCTGGATAATTAGCCTTAGCAACCTGAATCGCCCACTTGTCAATTTCGCTTGCAAAATACTCACAGTCAATATTTAACTCCTTTATTGCTTGTCTTGCTCCTGAAATTCCGTCAAATAATGATAATACTTTAATAGTCATTCTGTTTTAGTTTAAATTAAAATAATGTTAATTGTTTAATATGCTCTTGATAGCGATAATCGGCTTGGTCGAAATAATCCTTGTCAAGCTCGCAGCCAGTAAAGTCAAAACCTAAATTGTAACAAGCTATTCTTGAGCTTCCTGATCCAAGATGTGTGTCTAGGATTTTATCGCCTTCTTTTGCGTAGTTTGCTAGAAGCCATTCGTAAAGGCGGACTGGTTTTTGGGTTGGGTGGATGCGCTCTTCTTTGTTTTTCATGTCGCCTTGTATCATTCCGTTCCAAGTGAATTTATACTTTCTAACAACATTACCGAACGAGTGAAAAGCCAATTCACAATCTGAATAAACTCCAGTATTATCTTTATCCCAGACAATCCTGCCCGCTCCAAAATATCTACTGTAGTAATTAACTCCCCAAATTATTTGATTCTTTGAAATTCTTAATAATTCATCCCAATATTTATCGTTGGGGGTGGAGTTATTAAGACCTTCCAAATTATAGCTTTTATTTACTTTTGCATTCTTGCCATTAGCAGAAATTTTAAAAGTGTTAGTGTAAGGAGGATCAACAATAGCCAGCTCAAAATGATTATCAGGATATTTAGCCATTAGCTCCATATTGTCACAATTAAAAACTTCGCTTTTCATTCTGTTTTAAATTAAGTTAATTATTGTCATGAGGATATTGACTAGCTGCAAATATAAAAATACACCAGGCAAAGGCTAATATTGCTCTACAAGCCACATACCATTCCGTTATAAACCAATTTGCATTTATAATTACCCCAGTGATATAAAATACTAGAGATATAACGAGGTACGGCTTTATAAATTTATATATTCTCTTCACTCTGCTTTAATTTAAGTTAATATTACTTATTTTCCAGTTGAACCAAAGCCACCCCTTCCAGTATCTTCTACAGATTCCACAACTTCCATTTCAGAAGGTGCAAGAGTTCTAATTAACATTTGCGCAATTTTATCGCCTTTATTAATAGTGTAAGGCTCGTGACCGTGGTTAATAAGAATAATACCTATTTCCTTACGATATGAATTATCGATAGTGCCAGGACTGTTTAAAACTGTAATGCCTGCCTTTAGAGCCATGCCACTTCTTGGTCTTATGTCTGCAACTGCGTAAGATCTAGTGATGCAATCATCTTTCGGCTTCTCATCTTCATGAAACCAAAACGAATCATTCCAAGTGTCATCAGCTTCACAATAAAAACCATATTGCTTAGGCAACTCAATAGCAATACCAGTTTTGACTAATATTCTACCTTGTGGGTATAATTTAACACCGCAAACTTCTTCATCAGTAAAATTTGTATAAATAAAGCTATGATTTATTTCTAAGCATTCAAACTCATCTATTTCGCAATATTCTTGTAATTGACCGCTCACGCCCCCATAAATACTTTGATAAATTCCAGATTCTCCCTGTTCTTCAATATCTTTTAAATTTTCTGCACAAAAATCGTCAGCGTAAAGATCCCATAAATCGCCCAAATTTTCTCGGGTTGGTATTTTTGCAGTTGAAGTTAATTTTTTTATTCTAAATGGTATAGTCATTCTGTTTTAATTTAAGTTAATATTTCTAAAATGTTTCTCTAAATATATACTGATTATATTTTGATTTAATTAACTTTCTCTTCATTATATAAGCTGCGTCCCTAGCCGTTATCGAGCTTTTAAAGTCCTCAATGACCATTTTATTAATAACATTATCAAAGTAAACAAAATCAGCAATATATTTAATACCCCTTTCGGTTTTACCTTCACTTTTAAAGCTTTCCAAAATAACAAAAGGTTTTTGAGTTACTAGTTTTTCAATTTCACCAGACCTTTCAAGTATTTGTAAAGTTTTCCATCTTCTATACTCACCCGCTGAGTGAAACTTTGTGCCAGTTTCTTGACAGATTGTGATCTTGTTATTGTATTTACTTTTTTTCTTTTTACTTTTTATAAATATCATATTAATATATTTCTAATTTTATAACTTTTTCTTGATTGCTGTTATATCTTTATTGGTAATTAGGTTTTTAATCATTTTCTAGCATTTTATTGGTAATTTCAATTAACATATCTTGGTCAACATCAAACTTTTCTTCCCATACAATCCGTCCAATTTTATGAAAAGCAAACTCGCCTTTCTGGTGGCAATTATCGCAAAGAGCCATTGCAAGTAAATCACTAGACTTTTTACCTAATCCTCCACCGTGTTTATGATGTGCGGTGGTTCTGGTTTTTTGCTTCCAACCCTTAAGAAAGCATAGACTGCAAGGTAAATTGTGAATAGCTGCAAGCCTAGCTTTATCTTTATAACCATTGCGTAACTCAATAGGGGGTTTTAGCCAGTTTTTAGACATTTCCAAATCCTCCAAGAAAACTTTCAATTTTTTTATCTAAATCATTCTTTTTAAACCTTTTTGAACTTTCTATTTCTACAGTTTTTTTCAAATGCGTAATCTCATCTCTTTGTCGCTTACAAATTAATTGTAGATCTTTTATTACTACCAATGCTTCCGATACAGTTTTAATTTGCTTTTTAGTCATAGTATTTTTATTTCAATTAATCTTTCTTGCGCCCTTCGCTAACCTTATTATCAAGCAAACACTCGACAGAAAACTTTAATTCACGGTACCTTCTTTCAAGATCCCAATTAGTATCTACCCTAACTTGGTCAGCTTCTAGTATTCGGGTAATTCTTTTGGTCATTATTTCTATTTCTGTAGTCATGTTATATTGTATTTGTCTGTTAATAGGCCTGTTAAAATGTCCGGCTTTCATTGCTTTTTAATTAATTGATAATACTTATTCATAGCGTCTTTTTCTGCAGAAGTAAGTTCGTAATCTTTTATTCCAAATCCCTCGCACACAATATAAAGCTCTTCAATAAATAATTTCATATCAGGAACCGTAGCATTTTTTAAACTTTTAGGTATTTTTTCATTTCTAATATAGGCATAATATTTGCTAGTAATCTTTATATAATTACTTACTACGTCTTTATCAACATATCCACCCCACTCGTCTTGCCAGTAAGGTACGATTAAATTACATAGCCTAAAATAACCCCTTAATTGTGAGGCAGTTTTTTCTCTACCAATCCTAACAAAGAAATCCTTACCATACTCAAGACACTTGCATAGAGTCTCACTTATTTTTTGCTGTAAATCACCCCATTTACTTTTTGCGGATGTGTAAAATTCAAATAGCTCGTTCATAATGTTTTATTTAATTCTAAAGGTATCGAATTCGACACCTTTAGTTTTTATTTAGTTAGTTGCCTAATTTAATAAAAGGAGTAGAGTTACCCAACATGGTGTGAGGTAAAGTTCCGTTCCATTTAGTAATAGCTTCACGCTCCACTTGAACTCTTTCGTATTCAATCAAGTCCTTGTTGGCGCTTAGAGCATTTGCACGGATACGCATTGATTTAGCCTCGGCTTCCGCAGAGATAATCCTTTGCTTTGCTTCCTCACGAATTTTGGCTGTATTATTCTTAGCTTCCTCAGCTCTTTGAATAGCTACAACTTTATTCTCAACAGCTTTCTCAAAGGCATCAGCATAATCAATATCAATGATTTGAAAGTTTGTTAAAATAACATTTTTTAATGCTAATTTAGATTTAATTCTTTCAAAGATTTGATCTGTTGCTTTTTCACGATTAGCAATTAAATCAGTTGCAGTCCAAAGACCAACAACAGACTTCATCTCACCCTCAATAATAGGGACTATAATTTTATCTCTAAAATTAGAATCACCAATACCTTTGCTACCCACGCCTACATCTCTGTATAATTCATTAACCTTTGTTCCATCAATTGAACCATTGATCACATATTTAATATTAGCTGTTTGAATATCCCTAGTGTAGGTTTGTGATTTCATTTCTAGTTTCTGAATCCTGGCATCAATTTCCATAATCGAGGTAGTTAGTGGAAAATAAAAGTAAAACCCTTCCGTTAAAACGTTATCAGATACCTTACCGAGCTTAACTTTAACGCCACGATGCCCTGAGTCAATTATTTCGCCACATGAGGTTAAGGACGACAATAATAATAATGTAAGCGCTAATTTTTTCATAATATTTAAAATTTATTAATAAAGTTAGTAAATCTCTTCCTTCCTTCCTTAGAGAAAAGAGAAAGAGGGTAAAGCGGGCAGAACATAATATTCTTAAGTAAATCAAGAACTCTAGCGCTCAACTTGCCTTTAGAATAATAAAACTTTGAAAATGATGATATAAGTGCAATCATTAATCCAAAGAAATATACAATATAGAAATATCTTAATATAATCATAATGTTTTATTTAATTCAAAAAACTATTTCGTCATCAAGAAACTCTTCTTCCTTAACATAAGCATCGCCTTTAGCTTTAGAATGCTTGGAAATTTCTCCTTCAAACTTAGCTTTATTAACAATAGCTTTAAAGAAAATAATATATTTAGGCTCGCCTTCTGGTCTAAAAATATCAACTGATAAATTTATCTCAGCTTCAAATAACTGTCCTTTTGAATGAAGAAGTGCCATAGTAGTTTCATTATCAATCTGAGACTTATAAGCAATAAATGGAATAGCTTTAGAGTGCCATTTGTCATCTTTTTTAGATGATATTGATAATTTGCCAGTAATAGATTTATCACTTTCCCTTAGTTCAAAATTGTTTTTATCAAAAGAATTAGTATCTTTATTGTAAAAGTTTTGTAATCTTACTTTTTGCATAATATTTTATTATTTAATTGTTAATATTTAATTTAAGTTCCTACATTGGAAATTCAGAATTATCTTCTTCATGGTCACTAAGGTTAAGTTTAGCATTGTTGATTAATGTAAGGGCTTGTGCTGCATTTTCCTCGCTCATAAGTTTTAATTGACCAGACCTAGTTTTATCTGGTTTACCATCGATAGGATCATTTAGATAAGCATCAATTTCAGCCACACTATCAAAACTAGATAATTTACTACTTAGAGCTATTAGGTTTTCTGATTGTTTCTTATCCCTCTGGTCTTTTTGTTTCTTTTTTTCCTCCTCACTAATTTCTACTTTTTCTGGTAAATCCTCTCCTGCATATATATATAAACCTAAACCAAACATTGCAATATTTTTAACTAGACATCGCATAATAGTTTTATTAATATCAAACATAGTAGCAGCCTCAACCTCCTTTTGTCCATGTTTTGTAGTATAGTCATACTTAATTTTTCTCATTGCTTTATTTGCACCATTCATTACTGGTAACCACATTTTTCTTGTAATACCCTCTATAGTTACTTCAGTAAAAACCATAAAACCAGTAAATTCATCGTAAACATACGGTAAATTATTCTCATAATGCAGTATTTCATAAGTAGCCTCAGGATATTTTTTTAACAATTCAGACCACGCCCAAGTCCAAGATAAATAACTCAGTTTATCTTTCTGTTCTATTTTTGTAGAAACATCTACTGAATTTAGTATAGTAAAATAGTTTTTTTCTTTTTGATCAGTCATAATTATTTAATTTGTAAGTTTATATTAGTTACGATTTCAGCCCCATTTATAGTTGAACCCGATTTTAAAGCTGCCTTAATAGCATTTTTATCAGGTAAAGTGCTTATCGTTGTTTTTATTAAATTATGTGGAATCTTAGATTCATCAGTAATATTAACAGACTCTGATTTTCTAAGTGATAATTTTAATATAGGGCTATCAATTTTATCAATATTGTAAATCTCCATTGATTTTTTAACAGTTTTTTTAAGGTTCGTAATTTTAATATTGTTTCTTGCTTTTAATTCTTTTAGTCTATTGTTTTCTATATCAATAATTTCATTCTCATACTCAATGTTTTTAATAACATAGGCATAGTTAATTGCTTTATCTTTTAAATCTTTTTCATTAATCTCAAGTTTTTCTAATAACTCCGGTGTAAACTCCCCTTCGTTATTAATAACTTCATTCATTAAATCAATATATTCTTTCTTGATTTCAAATATGTTTGTCATCTTATTTTTTAATTGTTGTTATTGTCAATAAACTCCTCAAGCTCCTTAGAATATTCTACATATTCTTCTTCACTCATAAAATAATTATAAGCAAATGCTTCCTCGTCTTCTGTCATATCTATTTAATTTTATTAACATTATCAATCATTGGTGTTATCTCTGCAATAACCTTGTCTTGCGAATAATTAAAATCTTGCATAAACTCCGCCATATCTCCGTATAATTCTATATCAGTCATTATTTTCTCTTTAAATATTTATCCACAAAGTCACGTAAAACTTCGCTCACAGTTTTGCCATTACTTGCACATTTTTCAACAAACTTCTTTTTTTTAGAAGCTGTTTCTTTAAATCTTATTGGTTCATTTCTTAATTCTTTCATAATATTTAATTAATTTAATATTGCAGTACCATTGTAGCACCTATTATTTAGTATGTCAAGCTTTATTTTCATTTAATTTGTTTTTAATTATTATTTCTAAATCTATTAACCACTGTCTCGATAAAATCTTTTTTATCTTGCTCGTAATTAGAGCATTCTTCATCAATCCATTCATTCTCATTATCAAAAAATATTTCAAACTCCTCTATAACCTGTTCTATTCCAGGATCGCAATCATCATTTGAAATTTCAGGAATACCATCGACAGCGCAAAAGTTATTATTTTGATCAATTTGATTGTCAAATATGTAATCATTGTATTTTTCTTTTAGATAATCAACGGCTAAATTTATAGTTTTGCAATTAAATTTTGTCATTTTGTTATTTATTAAGTTTATTCCAAATATTAAAATCAATTGGAACTCCTTGCGTTCTTAAGTCCCCACGAAGTAACTTTTGACTAAAAGTTGTTTTGTCTCTTTTTAGCACTTGCGAACTACGACGGAAATAACAAGCTTTTTCAAACAAGATTTTTCCCCCGTGTTCATAAAAAAGAAATTTATCTCCATCAGAAGCAATTACATTTACATATCCAGCTCCATCTAAATACATTTTAATTCCTTTATTCATTTTGTTATTTATTAAGTTTAGTTTCTAATTTATCCAGTCTGTCCGTATTGTCTTGAACTTGGTTGATGAAGTCGTTGAGGGTGCAATATTCTTGAATATATCTCTGTTGAATAGGATTATTAGATAAGTCCATAAAACCGCATAAAGAGCCTTGATCAACATAAGTAGCATACTCAGAACCCGTGTTAACCATTTGGATTATAACATGCTGCGTACCTTTAATTAATTGTGGATTATGTATTAAAACAGGCTTCCAAATAGATTTACTCTCCACAGTTTTCTTTTCCTCTTCAATGTCAACTGGATCGTCAATGTCGTTTACATCTTGAGAGTCTAGGGCGTTGATTAGGTTTTGCACATCATCACAGAAGCCTTTGAATAATTTAAGTTCTAAAATACCATCGTAAAATAAACCATCTTTCATTACCAAGGATTGTTCCATGCGTTCCTTAGCCTTTCGCACCTTATCAGTTGTCCGATTTTCTCGTGTAACTGGTTCTTGCCCTGGTATTTCCTCGTATATTTCCCAGAATTGCCTTAGGTTATAAAAAGGCATTACTTCTCTATCGCCTACATCAACCTCTATCGTATCTTCTCCATTTCTTTCAACTATATAATATATTTTTACTATTTGAAGGGTTGTTTTATCTCTATATCTACTCCCTACTTCTGGTAGTTTCGTTTTATTTGTCATTTTGTTATTTATTAAGTTTAATATTAGGTAAAACCAAGCTTTATTTTAATAAAGTAATCATAACGTAATCTTGGGAATAATTATATTCCACCAAAGAACTCCATAAGTTACTTAGAATAGATTTATAACCTAATTTATTGAACCATATTTTATATAATCTACATCTTTTTTTATCTTGAACTGTCAATAGATAATCTTGATTATTTTGAATACAAAATTTAGTGGTTTTATCAGAAATATGACATTCACCCCTAAACTCAGGTTTTACAATAATATCATTTATCTCACAATATTTATCTTGATATAGGTTATTATCTCTCAATAATTTGATATAACTATAATTAACACATTCGCTAGACATCATGTTCATATCTTTTGATAACATAACTCTAGCACCACCCACAACCTCATCTTGATTTTTTAAAACAAAAATATATCCTTTTTTATCAAAGTTTTTCAGCTTTTCTTCGTCAATATTCCAGTCAAGTTCATTTTTATAAATATTGGATCTTAATTCCTGATATTCTCTAATTTCCCTTTTGCTAGTAGTGAGTTCACACTTTAAATTATGTGTCATTGTTATTTATTAAGTTTAATATTAGTATATTTTGTAATTCATAAGTTTTTAATTATTTGATTAACAGCCATTGGTAATTGTCGCATCAATTCCCAAGCTTTTTTTTCCTGCTGTCCAGATAATCCATATTCTTCTATCCCCTCCCAACCTAATATTTCACCGACATCCTGCGTAGCGCTAGAATTGCCAAACGGTCTTTTACCATCAACTCCAATTGAAACGGTATCACCACACCACAAGCCTCTAAATTCCATTTCTTTCAAGAGTTTTATACAATCTTCACTAACTCCATTTTTTGCAAAATCTTCTTTGACCTTAGTTTCTATCGCCTTTTCTTTTGATATTTCTTGATCTCTCAACATTTCTTCACCTTTATAAATTCTTTTTTGGAGAGTATCTTTTTCCATTCTTAAGGCTGTTAAATGTTTTTCAATTTTTTCTTTTGTCATTTTATTTTTATTTTAAGTTAATATTTGGCAATAAAGCCTTTACTTTATCACTAGTCGTAAGTAAAATCTATATTAGTAGTTCTTAAATAAGTCTTTACATTCGCACAAATACTAGCTTTCATTTTATTATCATTTTCAAAATCTTTATTTAAATAAATATGAACAATTTGAGTTGATGCAATATAACTCGTCATACCGCTATATGTAAATTCACTATCAACTACAATAATTGCACCAGTTACAGGGGTTTGATGAGGTTCACAGTATTCATATTCCTGCAAAAAAATATTTAATAAACTTGGAAAAAAGGAATTAGCTAAGTCTTCAAAATATTCCTTTTCTTGATTAATTTGATCTATATTTTTTGTAGTCATTTTGTTGTTTATTAAGTTTAATATTAGGTAGTAGAGCTTTTACTTTTCACGATTACTTTTCCAATCAAATTGCAAAATTCTACCGCCATTCTCTTTCATTCTATCCATTACCCTCTCTCCGACAAATTCTTGTAAATTAGCTGGCAATAGATTACTAATTAAGATGGTTGGCTTTATATTTTGGTAACGCTCATTTAAAACCTCGAATAATATCATTTTTTCAGCATCACTTCCAAATTGCACACCAACTTCATCGAGAATTAATAAGTCCGGAGTTAAAAACCAATTAATTGCATTTTGCTCTGTTGTCTCTGATCCTTTTGACCAAGTTTCTTTAACCTGACGCATCATTTTAATCACATTCATAAAAACCGCACTATGACCTTTATTAATAATTTCATTAGCAATCGAGCAAGCAAGGTGAGTTTTTCCAGTTCCAGTTTTTCCACACAAGATCATTGAAGTTCCATCTTTTAATTTTTGGTTAAAGTTTTTAGCATAATCTTGACATCTGTCTAATTTCTTTTTTTGTTCATCAGTTCCAGTTTTAAAAGTTGCAAATGAGTGATCTTTAAATCTTTCTGGTATTCCTGACCTTCCTAAAACTCCTTTAATCTTAGCCTCATTCCTTCTTTTTATAGCGTCTTCTCCATTTTGTTTTGCTAATAACTCTATTTCTTCATTAGAAGAGGCTAGGCATAGTTGACATTGCACATCTGACCATCTACTCAAAAGTCCAATCCAAGACCTTGTCACGATTTGCTCACCGTGTTTATCGCAATTTATTTTCACAGTTTCTTTAGTCATATTCAAAACCCTCAATTTTATGGTTAAAATCTTGATCGCCAAAATTATTGTGAATTTGCTTTGGTTTTCCTTGACTTGGAGTATACTCATCATTCCAACATTCTTGATTTAACCAAGCGGAAGGATGTTTCCAGAATTGCGACTCTCTACCTCTAGTATTCACATATTTTGTTAGTCCAGCAAGGATATTATCAAGGCTATCAACCTTTAAAGCTTTCTCAAAACTTTTAACTGCGAGTCCTTTTGATTTTTTATGATTGTAGAGAATCCAGAATTTCTCAAATTCCTCTTCTTGACTTTCATTAATTGCTACCTTGCTTTTCTTCTGTTTTGCTTTGCCTTTTGGTGGCCTACCTCCTAATTTACCATTTTCAGAACTTGCTTTTGATGATCTTATTCTTTTTCCTGCATCTCTTTTTAAATTATCAATGATTGTTGCAACGACCATATCGATTGCCAAGTCAATAGTCGGTAAAACTTCATAAGTTGCATTGAAGTGAAAAATAATTTTCAAAACTTCTTTGGTTTGCTCACCAGTCATTTTACAGAAATACTTTTCCCAATAATCACGGTAAAGAGGAAATCCTGCTTTTTTTATTATTTCATTTTTTATATCTTCCATAATATTTTTTATTAAATAACTAATATCTAATTACTAATAACTAATTACTAATAACTAATAAGGCTTTCCGTAGGTTAGGCTAGGTTATTTTAAAAACCTAAACATAACCTAAATAACCTAGTAGGTTATGACTGTTTTATAGTCACTTTAGCCTTGCTGTTCCTATTCCCACGACCCTTCAATGGTATGTCATTTTTCCTTAAGTAACTGACCAAAGTTGCGTTAGTAATTTTGAGCATTTTACACACTTTTTTGTTACTATTTTGTGTGTATAATTCCTGTAGTTTTTCTTTTGTAATTTGCATAATAGTAATTATAATGATAATATTAATTAGAGTCAATAGTTTTTATATATTTTTTTAATTCTTCTGTTCTAAGTTTCAAAGAAAGATCTTAATCCATGTTATTAAATGAGAGAACTCCATCTTCATAAAAGAACTCTTCTTCTATTTTTACATCATCTTCTTTTATCCTCTCCATTATTTGACGCACAACACCTTTACAATAAGTAAAATCTCTTTGAACGTATTTTTGCATTCTTAATAAAGACCCTGCTGGGAATGGTATTTTATTTATATTTAATCTTTTTTGAAGAAGATCAAAGGGTGCATCTGGATGATAAACATATTCATTACTAGATATACAAAAACAACAAATTGTAAAGTCAAAATTATCAATAACATTTTGCTCATCAGAAAACAATCTTTTTACTAAATCTAATTTTATTGTTTTTCCTTGAATTTTCACAACCCCCTTAATCAGGTTTTTTCCAATATAATAACTTTTGAACTCCAGATTATTTCTAACATCTAAAATAAATCTTGCTATATCTGATCTAGTTGAGAAAAATATATCAATATCATTAACTTCCTCATTTTGAAGTTTTTTTGTAATATAACCACCAGCTACAAATATTTTGGCCGTAGTTTTATCAAAAACAGTTTTTTGCAACTGATATTGTATTCTATCTAACTGGAGTATTTTTTTATTCGTTGTTTGATTTTTCATTTCCGTGAACATTCATTAATAATACAGTTTGATTATGCACTTTCCAAAGTAATTTACGCACAGTATTAACTTGTTCACTAGCAAAGTTTTTAGCTTCACATAGCTCTAAGCTATCACCTATAGTTGCGTTCATTTCCTTGTTGATTAGATCTTTTTCTTGTGCATTCATAACTTTTAACATACATTGTAAATTAACTTTACCACTCGATTATAACCTATTGAGTATTTAAGTCAAGGGGTTATTTAATTCATTTATAGCCCGTTGAGTTTCCTCTAATTGCTCCTCAAGTGTTTCTTTGGTTAGATCCCAGTTAATACTATCTTCGATAACGCAAGTTTCACTATCACTATTGCAAATAGTCATTACAGCCTCGTTATCATTCTTATAGATTCCAATAATAACCTGATTAAAGTTCCTGTTTAACATAGTAAGAACTCTATTAAGGGTAAGGGGCTTGCCAATTATCTTGTAATCTTTAATCTCATGCCCTTCAAAAGCAGGAAATTCATCAGAATTAGTCCTTAAAACTCCATTCCAATATTCTCTCGTTACCTTCCAAATAATTTCTTCATCATGTTTATTTGTTGGACGAAATTTATTAACTACGCCACACCCAAACCCCAGCTCCATTTCCAAAGCTTCCTCATAAGTCTTAGCCCCAGGATTACAAGCCATGATTATAAACTTGCGATTCTCCTCTTGTATTTGTTTTAAAGTTTTCATAATTATTTGATTAATTTTAAATTCACTACCCATTCCCAAACATCAGCTTTTTCAACTTTAATGTCTGTTATTTCTACGGTTAGTCTTGATTGGTCTTGTCTCATGTTGGTTGCTGGTTTCCACTTGAACTTTTTGCCACACATGTAATAATCTACCAAATCCCAACTAGCTTTATAATAGTAACTACCATCTTTATACTGCTGTATAAGGAACGCATTCCAAATCTTGCAAAAACTCTCTTTAACAAAAAGCTTATCTCCTAATTCGCCAAAAGGATCTTCTAATATTGTCGAATCATTAATAGATTCTGGATTATAAGAAAACTCAAACTTTATACTACCTTGTGGTGGTTTATTGGTTGTAGCAAAAAACCTTTCACCTTTTGCATCACTCAATTTAATAGCCTTCCTATACTCCAAAATCCCAGTCTCTAAAATAGTGTTTACCTGTTCAGAGTTTAATATTATTCCTTTCATTTTCATAGATTATTTATTAATTATAGATCGAAAGCCAATTGCTCTGGATCTGTTGCTATTCCTCTCCCGCTATTTGAATAATCAACAAAGACGAATTTACTATTATATGATGTGATGCGCCCATATTCAGCCTTGAATCGGTCCCTATAAATAACCTTTCTATTAATGTCGCTTTCTTTTAGTTCTTCAATTTTCATAGTTTCTAAATTTTAAGTTAATATTATTCTAAATATCGTCGATAGTTAGATAATCTACCTCTTTTATAGTATAGACGTCACTACCTTCAAGATAATTTCCCCTTTTTTTCTTGAACTTGATTACATTATGATAACGATCTTTACACTTTATAGAGTGAAATTTAGCGTTAGGATGTTTATTTTTAATTCTCGATTGAATTATATATTCTTTTTCGTTTGTCATTTTATTTTAATTTATTTAAGTCAAGGGGTTATTTAACTAATGACCTTGGAACATATTCTAGGGTAAGAACTGACTCATCTAGTTTAATTCTAAAGCCGTTCGTACTGGATCTACTTCGTATCAAAGAGGCTCTACTTGGTAGCAACATACTTTGTTGTATACAAGGCCACTGCGATTCAGCTTTTCCAAAATCATACATTATATAATCATATATAGCTATAATCTCAAAAGTACCTTCTCTAATATTGTATCCAGCAATAGACATCATAGCTATACGAGGCATACCTTTTAAACTCTCTCCACTATAAAATAATATTATCTCACCGTAGATTTCTTTAGATCTAAAGTTTGTTGGTAAATTTCTTAATTCTTTTAGCGTTATTTTATTTTCCATTTTTATTTAATTTATTTAAGTCAAGGGGTTATTTAATTAAGTTATTGAAATTCTCCATTCACGACCTTTTACAATATGTATTTCACAACCAGCATTCATAGCCTTCTTAAATTTCTCTACAAACGGCAAATACAGTTTGAAATCTTTGTCAACTATCCTAATCGGCAATTTGTTTTTTATTGCATGATTAAGTAATTCGTCTATTAAAATAGGGGCTTGCTCAATAGAGGGGTTTTTTATCTCAATACCTAGTTTCTTGGCTTTTAAAACCGACTTTCTAAACTCTTTCATTTTCGTTTTATTTATTGTTAATATTATTTAATGTTAGTTGGTGGATTAGGCAATGACATCCAATATTCTGGCTTAAAATCAGCTATCCACAATTGATCTTCCTTTTGAGAAGACAGCAAGAAATTATAAGTCTTAAATTCCGGCGTAGAAAGTGTCCCATTTTCCCAAAGACCAGGGGCAATTAAAATAAGCATATTTTGAGAATCATAATAAGCTTTGTATATAGCATCGTCTTTTGCTATTATAAATTTAGTGCCATCTTTTGGAGCTGTAGAAATATCTTGCCATTCGCTTGTCATAATCGTTAATTTAAGTTAAGGTCGTATAGTTGGGTAAAAATTAAATATATTTCCAAATGTCTTTCTTATGTTTACATTGTTTTCATTACCCATGATGTGACTCGTATAGTTACAAATTACAAATATATTTGTCTGATTTGATGCATATTCTTCAATAGCCTCCCCAATATCTTGAATCTTATTTAAGGTATTCTCAAATTTATATCTCTGTCCATCGTAAAGATCAACTCCTATATATTGCTTATGATTTCTAAAGAAATAACCTTGTGATGAAGCATAGCATCCCAGATCAAGTACAATGTATTCCTCTGGTATTATTTGAGATAAATGATAATATTGATCTAAAAAACCTAAAAAATTACAATCAAATTCACATCTTTCAGAGTTAAAAACTCTTTCATTTTGACCAGGAAAATCTTGCTCTATTAATTGGCAGAGTTTTATAGAGAGATCATCATGTTTTAGTCCCAAAAATGCCTCATTTATCTTCATTTTTATTTTTCGTTAATTTAAGTTAAAAAATCTTTTAGTAAGGTTCTTCTTTTGGGGTGCTGTAATTTTTTTATTGCTTTATCAATAATTTGCCTTACACGTGAGTTGCTGACACCCATTTTAAATCCTATTTCATCAAGAGTCATATAATAATCATTGTTAGAATCTATAATCCTGTGTTTATTTATTGTCTCACCGCATTCGTCAAAAAAACTACGAACCCCAGATTGATTAATACCAACAATTTCGTCTATATCTTGACAAGTATACTTATATTTGAATTTGTAGTTAATGGTCATTATTTCAAATAGCAATAAAAATTATGGAAAAAATAGCGATAAAAAGTGCATAAATAACTATGAGCTGTAATTCCTCATTATGAATCCAGCACTTTCTATTTTTCCAAAACGGCATCTTATTTTCATTCTTTAATATTTTGCTGATCTTGAGCATAAAGTTTTCGTTTTTCATTTTACTTATTCTTTTTGATTTGTGAAATTCTACCTTTTGATAATCCATATTTTACAGCAAGATCGGCTGGTTTTTTTCCCGCTTTTAAAGCCGACACAATATCTTTATACTGCAATGTCTTAGATATTTCTTTATCGTATTGCTCTTTTTTCTCTTTTACAAGGTTTAACAGTTCTTTTCTCTTTTTCTCACCTTTAACAATTAAATCGTTTAACAAAGCATAAGTTGACAATATAGCTTTGTCGTCCAATTTATCAAAATCTTCTCTTGTTAAATCCACTCCATGTTTTTTACAGGTTAGAGCCATTTTGTCTTTTAAAATTTTCATATTATTCTCCAAAGTATTTTAATATTATTTTCTCTTGTTCTTTCCTTTCGGCAATGCTAGCAGCCCCAGCAGCACGAGCAGCAGCACGAGCAGCATAAGCAGCAGCAGTAGTAGCAGCATAAGCAGTAGTAGCAGCATAAGCAGTAGTAGCAGCATAAGCAGCATCGTTAGCATCAAGAGCAACAGCCTTAGCAGCAGCCTCAGCAGCATAAGTAGCAACCCAAGCAGCACGAGCAGCCCTTAAAATCTCGTCATTAACTTTACTATTTCTAGCAGCCTCAATAACTTTTCGTGGTGCATTAAGATGTTTTGGTGCATTATCCTTAGCCCAATCTTCCCAAATATAAAGAACTCGCTCCGCTATATCCGCCATCATGTGCCTTTTATCGACCTTACGGCCTGGAATGCAGTTAAATATTACCCATAAGGTATCATCAACTCCCAAGGTATCAAGCAAATAATCACAAGTAACAACCGTATCATCAGCCTTAGTTTTACCATAAGACTTAAGAAGTTTCGCCCAAGCATCCTCACAAGGTTGTTGATTTTTATTATCTCTAATTTGTTTTAATGTTATCAT